>OBJG01000419.1_pt1 | contig 46565 bp, 45 predicted proteins | sample 1517941 | NCBI WGS metagenome assembly OBJG01 (sample SAMN04571712, study PRJEB22368) | human gut metagenome | biome: human gut; material: stool | host: Homo sapiens | place: Luxembourg | collected 2012-09-21
TTAACTCTAATACGCTTAACTCTTTGATAGCATCAATAAACTCTGCTGTTGTTAATTTTGCCATTTTATTTTCCTCCATTATAAAATTTGATCCATATACGATCTATTTATTGTTTTCTTTTCAACCGATATTAAGCCTCTGCTGGGGCCTCAGCTGTCTCTGCAGCTGCATCTGCTGATCCACCCTGCTCTGCGATCTGATTAAGAACACGTGCAAGATTTGTAATAGGTGACTGTAAGCTTCCAAGTAATTTTGAAAGAAGCTCGTCTCTGCTAGGTACTGAAGCGATTGCTTTCATTCCCTCAGCATCATAGTATGTTCCCTCAACTACACCTGCTTTGATCTCTAAAGCTGGAGCTGTTTTAGCGAACTTAGCTAAAATTCTTGCTGGAGCTGTTGCATCATCTGTTGAAACAGCGAAAGCGCTTGGTCCTTCAAGGACATCTCTTAAGCTCTCGAACTCTGTTCCTTCAACTGCACGGCTTACTAAAGTATTTTTGTATACCTTGTAAGACACACCAGCTTCTCTTAACTGTTTACGTAACTGAGTATCCTCTGATACTGTAAGTCCACGATAGTCAACAACAACTACTGACTGTGCGTCCTTGATCACACCAGAAATCTCGTCTACGATTGGCTGTTTAAGTTCTACCTTTGCCACGATTCATTTACCTCCTTTTAGATTTTTGCATAAAAGACATGAGGTATTTGATTTATAAATCAAAGAAACCCTCCTGCCTGACGACAGAAGGGTACAAGTCAAAATTCAAGATAAATCTCGAAAATTCCCTCGGTAGGTTCTACGTTTACGCCTTACGGCACCTACTGTCTTCGGCAATATGCATTGCAAATTATATCAAACTATATCACGGATGTCAATAACTTTCCGCAAAACTTTTCGCTTGGCGTTTGATAGGTCTTATCGACTCATTTACTAGTTACTAAATATCTTACTGTGAAATCTTAACTACGTTTAACTTAACGCCAGGTCCCATTGTAGATGTAAGAGTTGCACTCTTAATATACTGACCCTTTAAGCTGGCAGGTTTTGCTTTGTTAATTGCACCCATAAGAGACTGGAAGTTGTCGCTTAACTGCTCGTCTGTGAAAGATGCTTTTCCAACTGGCACATGGATAATATTTGTCTTGTCTAATCTGTACTCAATCTTACCAGCTTTGATGTCGTTAACAGCTTTTGTTACATCCATAGTAACTGTACCAGCTTTTGGGTTTGGCATTAAGCCCTTTGGTCCAAGGACACGTCCTAAACGACCAACAACACCCATCATGTCAGGTGTAGCAACTACAACGTCGAAATCAAGCCATCCTTCGTTCTGGATCTTTGGAATCAATTCCTCTCCACCAACGAAGTCAGCTCCTGCTGCCTGTGCCTCGTCAACCTTAGTTCCCTTAGCGAAAACTAAAACTTTAACTGTTTTTCCTGTTCCGTGTGGTAATACAACAGCTCCACGGATCTGCTGTTCTGCGTGACGTCCATCACAACCTGTTCTAAGATGAAGTTCGATTGTCTCATCAAATTTAGCTGTAGCATTCTTTTTTACAAGAGCGATTGCGTCAGCAACATCATACTGCTCTTTCTTATCAAATGCTTTAACAGCGTCTTGATACTTCTTTCCTCTTTTCATGAAATAATAACCTCCTGGTGGTAATATCGGGAGAGGGTCCCTCCCACTATTTACGTTTCTTTGTTATTTTGATTTAGGTTACATAAATTTGTAACTTCTTTAGGGGTATGTTCTCTTCGCTAAGCTCAAGCTTCGCCCAAAAGGCTTGCTTTCACTAATCTCAGAGAACGACCTCACACTAACCTCAGCCGGCGCGTTATACGCTTGGCTTCGCTAAGTGCTTCCGGTCTAGTCAACTACCTCAACACCCATTGATCTTGCTGTACCAGCGATCATGCTCATAGCAGACTCAAGTGAAGCTGCGTTTAAGTCAGGCATTTTAAGCTCAGCGATTTCCTGAACCTGTGCCTTTGTGATCTTAGCAACTTTCTTTTTGTTTGGCTCGCCTGAACCAGACTGAATCTTGCAAGCTTTTTTGATCAATACTGGAGCAGGTGGTGTTTTAGTAATGAAGCTAAAACTTCTATCTGCATATACAGTAATAACTACAGGGATAATTAAGTCGCCCTGATCGGCTGTCTTTGCATTAAACTGCTTTGTGAACTCTACGATGTTTACACCGTGCTGTCCAAGTGCAGGTCCAACTGGAGGAGCTGGAGTTGCCTTTCCAGCAGGAATCTGCAATTTAATGTATCCTTCTACTTTCTTTGCCATTTGGAATTGCCTCCTTAATTTGTTTTCTTAACATCTGCGAAACTTACTTCTACCGGTGTTTCGCGACCGAACAGCTCTACATTGATCGTAACTGTCTGTTTGTGATGATTCATAGCTGTGATAACACCAACTGTATCTTTCCAGACACCGCCGATAACGACTATCATGTCACCCTCAGCAAAATCTACCACAACGTTCTCAGCCTTGATTCCCAAAGGTCTCATCTCGGCTTCTGTGAGAGGTACAGGCTTACTTCCCGGACCAACAAATCCGGTTACGCCTCTGGTATTTCTTACAACGTACCATGTGTCATCATTCATAATCATATGAATAAGCACATAGCCCGGAAACATCTTCTTGGAAACCTGTTTTTTAACACCGTTTTTTACCTCTGTTACCTCTTCCAAAGGAACGCGCACCTCTAAAATCTGGTCCTCAAGATGTCTGTTTTCAATTGTTTTGTCAATATTTGCTTTGACCTTGTTTTCATAACCTGAATAGGTATGAACTACATACCAGTTCGCTTCTGCCATAATCACTTTGCCTCCGTGTTAAATGTTTAAACCAATAAGGAAATCTACGCCCTGATGGATTGCCCAGTCAAGAAGCGCGATAATAAGACCGGTAACGACTGAAACAGCTATCACCGCAAGAGTCTGTCTAATCACAGACTGTTTCTCAGGCCAGATAATCTTTTGGAATTCTGATTTAAGTCCTGAAAACCAGCTTGTCTTTGGAGCCTTTTCGACTTTTTCATTCTGTCCCATAATGTACTCCTTTACTCAGTTCCCAGACTATTTTGTTTCCTTGTGCATTGTATGAGTTCTGCAGAATCTACAATACTTCTTGGTTTCCATTCTGTCCGGATGAGTTTTTTTGTCTTTTGTCATATTGTAATTACGACGCTGACACTCTGTGCATGCTAATGTAATTTTTGTACGCACGACTTCCACCTCCGTTTAAATTCTTTGTTGTTTTTTAAGCCTTTAAAAAAAGGCATAAAAAAAAGACCTATTTTCCAAGCCCACATAATATATCATAGATAATCCACCGCCGTCAAGGGGTTTTACCATATTTCTTCAATTATCTGCCATTTCCATATACAAAGTGCTGATCGTACCGTCTGAATATGCTATTTTTTTGATAATAATCGTTACTGTTCACACCTAACAGTGTGACCAGCAACGATTACAGCCCATTTAAAATGCCTCTACGAGGCAGGGCTGTAATCACTCAATAATTAACACTATGGCGCATAGCTTGACAGCGCAGTGTCAAGCTTGCGTGTGAACAGCAACTAATAATACATTTTTTTGATTTTTATAAGTATTTCACTGTTGAAAACAGCTTTCTGTGACGATATAATATATACGTATAAATGGATTTATTGACCGGCGCTATTTTATGCACCACTTAAAATACCCCTGTGCACGTCAGCACATATTTCACGGAAGAAAGGAGGAGTCTAAATGGCAAAGATCGACAGCGCATACGCTTACTATGTCAGCAACTATGCACATAAAGAAGTATCGCGCTATGATTCACACAAGAAAAGCGACTTGCGTAAAGTCTACAATAAAATAATAAAGGCAAATAAAGAGTCCCCTCTGTACAAAATTTCCAACCTGTCAGAGGCTAAAAAGTATGCCATCGATATTAAGGAAAGTTCTAAGAATATCCAGAACGCCGTTGCTTCTCTCTCTGACAGCTATGGCTCTTTTGCGGACTCTTTCCAGAAAAAGGTCGCAGTATCTTCTGACCCCGATTCTGTTGATGTAAAATATGTAGGTGACGGCAACGAGGAAAATAATTCTGATGGTTTTGATATCTCAGTCAATAAAATTGCCACTCCACAGATTAACACAGGAAATTTTCTGAACAACAAGGCGTTGTCCTTTGTTCCCGGAAATTACTCGTTCAATCTTGACACGACAAATTCTGCCTATGAATTTCAGTTTACCGTAAGTCAGGGTGAGAACAATTCTCAGATACTCAACAAACTTTCAGATCTCATAAATAATGCTTCTCTCGGAATTACATCGCATGTAATTGATAATTCCGACAATGAAAGCGCCTTACAGCTTACTTCAAGCCAGACAGGATTAAGCGAAAGCGAGAAATATCTTTTTTCTATTTCTCCTACCGCAAGTTCTGATTCGATTGCCGGCATGAAGACACTTGGGATAAACAGAGTTACTTCTGAAGCCTCTAATTCAAGTTTTACTTTAAATGGCAAAGAACACTCTTCTTTATCGAACACATTTACGATCAATAATGTTTTTGAGCTCACATTAAACAAAGAAACAGATGCCTCAACGCCCGTTTCGATAAGATTTAAGACTAATTCTGATGCGGTTGCTGATAACGTCCAGATCCTTATAGATGCCTATAATAGAATCTTAGATACCGCAAAGGAACACTCTTCCGACAAATCAGGCTCCAACAAGCTATTGCGCGATATGAGTTCAATTTCAACATCCCGCAAGGCCTCACTTGAATACATTGGCCTTATGACAAACGATGATGGAAAAATCACAATAGATAAGGATATCCTTTCAAACGCAGTCCAGCCAGATCGTGCCGATGCAACGTTCCACACACTCTCTGCATTCCGCGATATGATAGGCGACAAGGCAAGCTCTGCCTCCGTCAATCCTATGGATTATGTTCCGAAAGTAGTTGTTGCTTACAAAAATCCGGGGCATAACTTTAATACTCCATATATTTCTTCGATTTATGCCGGAATGATGCTTGACAGTTTCGCCTGAATCAATCATTTTCATAATTAAATCTGCTACAAAACCGGACAGCTGAATGCTATCCGGTTTTATTTTAGACCTTATTTTATAAGAATGCTTCAAGATCACCGACCATCGTCTCTTCAAGGTCACGCAGCCGGTCCGCAATCTTCATACTCCCATCGTCTGCACAGTCATATTCATTAATATATTCACTCAGAGATTCAATGCCCATATTGCATCCTTTTGTCAAAATCTTCGCCGCCTGCGATTTATCATTGTCTATTTTCATCCGCACTTTTGTCTGCACACTCGATGAAGTCTTTGCAAAGAAATTTGGTTCTTTTTCATCTGCGTCAAATCTGTCAAGCTCTTCACGGCAGTCTACACGAAGCTTAGTATGTGCATCATAATATTTGTCTATGATCTCACGCAGCTGTTTGTCACCGACATGCTCTCTTACCTCATCCATGCTCTCTATAGCCATCTTGCAGCTGGCACTGCACTCCTGCAAAAGACAGATAGTGTCATTTGCCGCTTTTTTATCTGAATTGTTGTAGTCCATCTCGCTCATCATTACCTCCATATATGGTTATTATGGAAGTAGTATGTGCGGATTTTGGGGAATGTATGCGTTCATCTCCCTTTAATCAACAATCAATACTGTCTTTCCCTCAAACGCAAAGCCATATTCTTTTATTTGTTCTTCTGCGATTCCCCGCATTTTCAGTTCTTCGCTGTATTTTCGTTCCTTTATCTGTTCAATAGCAGACTGCGCTGTTTCTTCCAGACTTTTCTCTTTTCTTGTGCTTCGCACTTTAAACTCCATAATTACGGCATTATCCTTTCCCGGATTTTTCGGTTCAAGCATAACATCATATCTTCCAAAACCACTTTCACGATTCGATTTCAGATAATATTTATCCTGTAAGTCAACGAGTAGACCCAGTACAAATCCATGATAAAACCGTTCCGGCTCAGCTCCGGACGCTCTTTCTCCTGTATCAAAATAACTGAACGTCTGCAACGCCACCCTGTTCATATATTCATTCATTGCGTCTACATCACCTGCAAACATTGCTTTTATAAAGTCATTGTAATCCGGTCGTGCCATAGCAAACCAGTCATGAATCATTCTGTTGAACATCAGTTTCACTTCCAGATTCGTAAGCGTAAGCTGATACTTCGGCTCAGTTCCCTCAGGAATATCCTTATACTTTTCATATGAGAGGACTTTAAAATATCCACTTGCCAACAAAAGACTCCACACTGCACGCTCATTGCCGTTGAGCTGATTATAAACAATCTGTTCATCAATTTCCGACCAGATACATTCTCCACAAAGCAGTTTTTCAAATTTACTCTTAATGTTACGATTTCCTTCACGAACTAATTTTGCTACCAGACTATTTGCACTTGTATTTGCCCAGTATGTTGTATACTGCTGTTCATCAAGATAATTTAAAATAGACCATGGATTATAAATATCTTTACATTCTCCAAAAATAAAACCATCGTACCATCTTTTCACTTCGTTTTTTTGACTATCCAAACCGCATTTTTCTAATGCTGCAAACACTTCCGATTCGGTAAATCCAAAAGTGGTGGCATATTCATTTGATGTAGTAGTAACCACTTTCAGATTATTTAAATCCAAAAAAATAGACTCTTTACTGACAAGTGTGATTCCTGTCATAATACCACGTTCCAATGCCGGATTTGTCTTGAAAGTTGAATTGAAAAGGCTTCTCGTAAACGTCACCAGTTCATCCCAGTATCCATCTACAAACGCTTCCTGCATAGGCGTATCATATTCATCTAATAAAATGATTACTTTCTTTCCATAATATTTATATAAAAATCCTGATAAATAGTTTAACGAAAGTGTGGCATCTACATAGTCCATATTATTCATGATTTTCTTATACAGTTTTACTTCTTCCCTGATCAAAGCATTACCCTCTGTTATAAAATCATACTTAAAATATAATTGCGCTATGAGATCGCAGATTTTCTTCTGAGTCAATTCATATGTCGGTTCTTTTATATTCGCAAATGAAAGGCTGATGACTGGATACGTTCCCTGCAGGTTGCGGTATTTCTCATCCTGCCAGATTTTCAGGTTTTCAAACAAATCAGAGCGTCCTGCATATTCCAATGAAAAAAACTGCTCTGTCATACTCATTGTCAATGTCTTTCCGAAACGTCTCGGTCTTGTGATCAATGTAACACTATCGCCACTATCCCACCATTCCTTCAGAAATAGGGTTTTATCCACATAAAAATAATTGTTTTCAATTAATGTTGAAAAGTCTTGTACTCCGATTGCAACATTTACTGCCATATCATTTACCACCTCCATCTCTTCATAATAAACATACAAATACTCATACAACAGCTTGGTATAGCTTTTAAGCCTACGGATATCATAGAGTGTAATATTGTCAGGTTCATCATTATTTACATATTTTTATCATACACTCCTTTTTATAAAAGCATATGCCGTACTGTATAATATCTGTATATCCCTCATTTCTCCAATGCGCTGCATAATCACGTTTTTCCAATTGATGTATTGCTGTATCACATCCTGTCTTCATATCCTGATACCGCTTTACCACTTTCAGCTCCAGTATTACCACAGGTCCCTGTGATGACGGATATTCTAACACTATATCCGGTCTGCCTTCACCACTTTCTCTAGTCTTTCCAAATCGACGTGGTCGGGTAAACAGTGTCACTTTCGAGCTCTTATCTATAAGCTCTTTCACAAGGAGCGTCTTGTCTATATAATAATATGGCTTATCAACAATATCTTTATAGAATTCAACACCTATAGGATCGCTTTCTGCTCCATTTCAATTCCTCACAATATAGTCATACTTCTGCACTGGATAATTACTGTTTAAAAAATAAGCTATGGATATTATAACCTATCCATAGCTTATTTAAAAGTCGATAATCAGTGATGATCCTTTCTTCTCTACAATATACTGATACACAATGCGATAACCGCTATTACCAAAACCAAAAGAGCTGCAACATATATACCAATAAACTTTTTGTTCTTTGCATTATTTATAAAAATTAGAATCAGCCCTAACATTATAACAACACAAAGTGTCATTGATAAATTCATTACAAGAATATAAGGCATGGTTATCTCAGCATTTGTAAATGCCTGATAATTAATTGAAATCAAACTAAATACAGCTACCAGAACCCCCATCAGAGTTAATACATTTGCATATATTTTCTGGGAAACGTTCTCAATATCCTCTTTTGCCTCCTGTATCTCCTGCTTAGTCTGCTGCTCATATTCTTTCTTGTAATTGCCAAGCCCTTTATACTCTACTTCATTTTGAAAAGATGCACCTGTTTGAGCATTATAAGGAACATCAGGTTTCTGTGAAAGCTGTTCAAACATAATCTGGGCAATCTTACTACCTTTAGATAACACAATTATATTTTTCGAAATATTCGAAACCCTAAGAAAAGCATATGTCCTATGACCAGGCTGATAGTCAGGTCCACTTACCACAATCCCCTGTCTCATTCGTGAATTTTTCTCCGCTACTCTTCCAAGAATGTTTTCTGGTATACTTAATTCTTCCTGAGTCTTGATAAAAACAGTCTCGCCAGGTCTAAGATCATACTCTGCACATTCCTTACCATCCTCATCAAGAGTATAATCTATAGTAAGATCATAACTGACTCCATTCAAATTCTCACTGCAATACCCAGCAATAATCAGCTGATGATCTTCAATTAATTTTTTTATTTCCTTATCGACTAAAATCATTGTCTTCACCTCTTTATATAACAACAATTATAGCACCTTAAATATTTTTATACAACATCATGTGTTTCATAAAATCAAATCATCTGCTCAATTCTATTCCTGAACGTAAAAATCTCCTGTGCCTTCATAAAACCATTTCTGGCAATCTGTTTTCTCAACTCTTCATGCTTTGTGTAAAATGCTGCCTTTTCATACATTTCCTCAAAGCTTCCATAAACTTCACAGTCCTTACCTACCTCTAAGTATTGAACAAGCTCTTCCTGATAATTTGAAAGCAAAAAGCCACCACAGCCTAATACATCAACACACCTAAGTGGTATTCCTGTCCGAATTGATTTCAGTGAAATATTCAGGTTAATATCACTCAATTTAAATATGTATGGCATTTGTTTATAATAATCAACCGGACCATGCACCTTAAGATTATCTATACCCGGCTTTTCCGTTGTATACAAGTGTGTGTCAAAATGCTTCGACAGCAGCGACAAAATAACTGTTCTTTCTCTGCTTGTTGTCTCACAGAGCATCATATATTCCAATTCTCTTTTTTCGATGTAAAAATCAAGTCCGGCTTTGGCATACTCTGCGTTAATTTTTTGAAGGAGTTCATCCGTCAAAAGTTCCGGGATAAAACAATCATTATACACATCCCTCTGTGACGAAATCATATCATTCAACAATTTTTTTGTCTCTGTACTCAAAGGACTTGTATATTTCGGATAATCAGTTGTATACATCTTTCCAACCAGAGATATCTGCGCGGAGTATTTCTTAATGATTTCATCATTCATGGGAAGATTAAATATTTCCGAATCCACCGCAAGCGGCAGATGCTCCATATTAACACCAAGCTTTTTGTACTCCTGCACCTGTCCCCAGTCAAACATATAAATTTCATTACAGGAATTTTTCATTACTTCAATATTCCTTATGTGCATAGGAGAATCATACACCCACGAAATATATCTTATTCCCCTGTGCTGACACACTTTAGAAATTACCGGTGCAAAATTGACAGAAAAAACTGCATCATATACATTATCCTGAATTTGTTTTTCTATCTTCTCTTCAAAAATTGCATCCTCTTCCCAGTCAGTCTGCTGATAATATAAAATATCATATTGTATTTCAAGCTGTTTGAATGCCTTCTCTATACCTGGGTTCATGAATGAATACCATTGATAAAATAAAATCTTTTTCACTAGATTATTCCTCACACAATTGTTTTAACGTGTCAATCACGTAATCCTGCTGATCATCAGTAAGTCCCGGATACAATGGCAAACTTATAATGTGTGAATAAATTTCTTCAGCATTTGCACAATGAACATCTCTATAGCCGTGTTCCTGATAGTATGGATGCATATAAACCGGAATGTAATGAACATTCACTCCTATTCCCTTATCCCTAAGAGTTTCAAAAACCTGCTTCCTATCATGGTTTTTTACCTGCACGATGTACAAATGCCAGCCACTTTGCGTATCCGGCAGCTGATATGGTATAACTATGTTGTCACATTCAATAAAAGCGTTATTGTAACGCTCAGCCAATTCTCTGCGGCGTTTCAAAAATTTATCCAGCTTTCTCATCTGGCTGCATCCTAGTGCGCATTGAATATCTGTAATTCTGTAATTATAGCCAAGGTCAAGCTGCTGATAAAACCATGGTTCTTCATTTCTTGTCATCATAGACTCATCTCTGGTTATACCATGACTGCGAAAAAGAACTAATCTCTTATAGAGTTCTCCATTATCCGTCATAATCATACCACCCTCACCTGTTGTTATAGGTTTTACCGGATGAAAACTAAATGTAGTCATATCTGAAAGACAACCAACTTTTTTCCCTTTATAAACCGATCCAAGTGCATGTGCACCATCCTCAATAACAATCAGATTGTGCTCCTGTGCGATGCTATGTATCTCATCCATATCGCATGGCTGCCCCGCAAGATGAACAGCAATGATTGCCTTTGTTTTGTCTGTGATCTTTTTACGAATATCCTCAGGATCTATATTATAAGTATAAGGATCCACATCCGCAAAAACAGGTGTTCCGCCACAATATAACACGCAGTTTGCAGAAGCCGCAAATGTAAGCGGTGTAGTTATAACCTCATCGCCCCGCCCTATTCCAGCGGCAAAGCATGCTGCATGAAGGGCAGATGTTCCATTTGAAATGGCGACGGCATATTTTGCTCCTGTATAAGAGGCAACAGCCTGCTCAAATTCTGCGATTTTAGGACCTGTCGTCAAATAATCTGATTTTAATACATCTACTACTGCATTTATGTCATCTTCATCTATTGTCTGTCTTCCGTATGGTATCATAAATAGTTCCTCCATGTATCTGTTATATTTTTCTCTATAAACTCTGTATATATCTGCCATTAAAATTTACTGCATTTGCACTATATCGTCCCAGCTTTTCCACACTGTTCCCTTTATATCAGCCCCAGCGCCTGTATTATATACCACCAGATCCTGTTCATTTGAAATTCTTCGTTCAATCCATTTACGATATATATCTAAATTCTTACTGGTATAAACTATACCGCCTTTGCACGACTTTACTTTCCTAAGTCCGTCTGTGCTCTCAATCTTGCGCCCCTCTCCTTGTGCATGAGAATTTCCTCCAGTATATGCCAGATCAACCCCTGCAAAAATGACTTTTCCTGCTCCAAAGCTGATAGCTATATCTAATGCTGTCGTTGTAACAGACCCTCCGGTTTCAAAGAGTGTTGCTCCCAACGATTTTGCCATTTTTTCAGCTGGCTCATAGCCATTCTGATATGCAACATAAATCGGGCCATTGTAATTTTTAAGAATAGAAGCAGAACCTGTAGACAAAAGAATCAATGGAACGCTTCCTAAATCCAGTCCTTCTATCTGCTTATACATATGAGGTTGAGGATCCGTCAATATAATCACATCAGGAATTATTCCCCCTTTAATAAGTGATCTCACAATATGTCCTGTTGCAAAAATCATTAACTTATTGCGATACCTCTTAAAATAATCAAATGCATCATCAGCGGATGGACCTGCCCCCACAATTACAACATTCCTTCCTTCAAAAAGCTTTTTTAGTGCCCCGCACTCAGGTAAATTATACTCTGATATTATCTTAAAGTTTGAATCCAGCTGCCCACTCTGTTCTCTCATACTACTGGTAGTTACAAAAAAATCTTCCAATAGCTGTCTGACCTGCACATCGTCAATAGCACGTATTGTTGGATAATGCATCAGTAATTCACAATCATCCCTGCGACCTTCATCACAAAACTTTCCAACAAGCCTTTTTATATCTGCGTCATATACGATTTTTAATCTGCCATCTCTAATATAACTCGTCCAATCCGTATACTCAAAAGCATATTGCAATATCTGACAACTATTTTCATAAACCACAACATCAGCTTCTGGATATCTATTCAGAAGTTCACAAACCTGATACCCAAGTCCAAGTCCAAATACAACATATCTATTACTCTTTTTTAAACTATCAACAAGCAATTGTGCTTCTCTTGCCGGATTTACAGAGCTATGCATATAAAAGAATATTTCAGGCATCTTTACCAACAACGTCGGCTGACCATTTATGGACATCCTTATTTCAAACTGCCTTGTATCATTTTTATTATCATGCTTACATGCCTCACTGAACTTTTCAAAAAATTCCGGCAGGTATTCCTTTAATACGCCTATATTTATATCTTCAAAATCTGGTATGCGTAAAATATCAGACTCTTGAAATTTAATCTGTATTTTCTGCAGAAGCGGCACCAGATCCCCCTCCAAAATATCAGCCTGCAAAATATAATCCTGATTATTCTGTGCTTCAAGTAATGCTGGTAAAATGAGCTGCATTTCCTCTGACAGTTCATTATAGTCTTCGTTAGAGAAAACATATTCAGCAATATAGTTTAAATTTTTTAGAAGACAAGTTAATCCTCTTGTCCCATTAAAAAAATTCTGCTTTCTCAAGTTATCCGAAATCATAAGCGAAAGTGATATACTTTGCTGGTTTATATAGAATAATTCTGTATCCATTCTCGTCCTCACACAATAGTTTTAGAGTGTTTCTTGCTCATATTTATATTTTCGGATATAATTAATTTAAATTCAAGCTTAATAGGAGATTTGATATGAAAATTTTATTTTTAGAATGGAAAAGCTACTGTGTTCCCGACATGACAGAAGCTTTAGAAGCTGCAGGACATAGTGTTACGACAATAACCTGCCATGAAATGACAGATAGATACAGCACAGAATTTGAAAACCTCTTTAGCTCATACATAGATAAGGCATCTTATGACGCTGTGTTTACATTTAATTATTTTCCTATAGTATCAAAATACTGTAATAAGCTTAATGTTTTATATATTTCATGGGTATACGATAATCCATTAGTATCACTATATTCTTACACCGTAATCAATCCATGTAATAGAATTTTTCTTTTTGATCGCAAGTCATACGAGTATTTCCATAATTCTGGCATATCCACAATCTTTTATTTGCCATTATGCGCCAATCCCGATCGATTATGCGCCAATATATATCCAGATACTCCTATCCACGATGTTTCATTTGTAGGTTCACTGTACACTGAGCCTAAACAACGTTTATATGACAAAATTGCAAATGTCGACGAATACAGCAGAGGCTATCTCTATGCGCTTGTAAAAGCACAGGCAAATATTGATGGATACTTTTTCCTCCAGAATTCTCTTACGCCTGAGCTTATTGCTGCAATCGAAAAAGTCTGCCCTGTGCCAGCCAATCCAGATGGCGTAGAGACACCTGCCTATGTCTATTCACACTATTTTCTCGGAAGACAATCAACCGCTATCGCCAGGCAAAATATTTTACAGAAACTTTCTGAGCACTTTAATGTCACAGTATATACACATGAAAATTGCAAAAGTTATCTTCCCAATGTCATTTATGGCGGAAAAGTCGATTATTATAATGGTATGCCTGCCATATTCCAGAATAGCCGGATTAATCTTAACATAACTCTAAAAACCATCCAAACCGGTATCCCTCTTCGTGCATGGGATATTCTCGGATGTGGTGGCTTTCTATTGTCTAATTATCAGGAGGAATTATGCGATTATTTTGTTCCGGGCGAAGATTTTATATACTATGAATCAGCTGAGGATGCAATAGAAAAGACAGCATACTTTCTCAACCACGAAAATGAGCGTATTGAAATCGCTCAAAATGCGATAAAGAAAATTGCTGCCCATCATACTTTTCATAATAGAGTTGAGGAGATGTTTAAAATGCTGTGAACACCATTAAATTTCTATTCCATTATCATTCAAACAACTTCTAAGCCACCTTGTTTTTATAGTATATACATCATTATTCTCTAGTTCAAGAAGCATATCTCTAATAATTCTGATCTGGGAGTAAATTGCATATTTCATTATTGTTCCCTATATAATTCCCCATGGCACTATTTAATAGAATCTTTTATCATATCAACCATGTAATTTAACATATCTTTAGTCATGCCAGGATACACTCCAATCCAAAAACTATTTTCCATAATATAATCAGTCACTTGCAAATCTCCAATTACACGATATCCATCATGTTTTTTTCGCATTTCATCAAAACAAGGTTGCTTGATTAAATTTCCTGAAAACAGCATACGTGTCTGCACCCCATGAAACTCCAAATACTGCACCACATGGTTTTTATCCACACCCTCACGGCAGGTAATAAGAAAACCAAACCACGATGGATTAGAATCCGGACAAGCTCTGGGCAAAATTAATTTGTCCTGTAGTACAGAAAGTTTCTCTTTTAAATACTCAAAATTCTCTTGCCTGCATTTTACAAATCCAGGTAATTTCTTTAGCTGTGCACAGCCGATAGCTGCCTGTAAATCTGTAGCCTTTAAATTATACCCAAAGTGTGAATACACATATTTATGATCATATCCTAAAGGCAATTCTCCATATTGCTTATCAAAACGGTGACCACACATATTATCCTGTCCAGAGGAACACATGCAGTCCCGTCCCCAGTCACGCAGCGAACGGATGATTTTGTGAAGCAATGGATTGTCCGTATAAACCGCACCACCTTCGCCCATCGTCATATGATGTGGTGGATAAAAACTCGATGTTCCTATATCTCCAATACTTCCCGTTTTCTTCCACTCGCCATCCATACAATACTCACTGCCCAGAGCATCACAATTATCCTCAATCAACCACAATCCATGTTCGTCACAAAATGAACGGATGATTTTTAAATCAAACGGATTTCCAAGTGTGTGTGCAATCATAACCGCTTTCGTCTTTTCACTCAAAGCCTTTTCCAACTGACTTACATCCAGATTGTACTGTGGAATTGTCAAATCCAGAAATACCGGCACCGCACCATACTGCAAAAACGGTGTCACTGTAGTAGGAAATCCGGCCGCCACCGTGATAATTTCATCTCCGCGGTTCACACGCCGCTCTCCTAGAAGTGGGGAAGTCAGTGCCATAAATGCCAACAGATTTGCTGAAGAACCAGAATTGACAAGTGAACAAAAACGCACACCTATATACTCTGCCAGCTCCGTTTCAAATTGCTGCGTATATCTGCCAGACGTCAGCCAGAACTCCAACGCGCTGTCTACAAGATTACACATTTCCTCATGATTATATACACGAGAAGCATAGGAAATGCGATCTCCCTCTCGAAACTCTTTTTTCTTTGCATGAAACGTCTGATAATATTCTTCTACTGCGGAAAGAATCTCCTTCCGTGCTTCTTCCTCTGTCTTGTGTTCAAACATAACTTTTCCCTTCCTTCCAGCATTTATACCCTCCAAGGAGCTTTTCCACTGTCCCATAGTTTCTGTAAATATTCCCGGTCATGAATGTTATCCATCGGAGACCAAAAACCCATGTGTTTATACGCCGCCATCTGCCCATCTGCCGCAAGCCTCTCAAACGGCACCGTCTCGAGCATGGTACTTCCATTTCCCAAATACGGATATACCGATGGTTCCATCACCATAAACCCGATATTTACCCATGCCTGATCTGCCCGCGCCTTTTCCTTAAACCCGAGCACCTGGCTTCCGGTATCATCCAGACGCAGCGCCCCGAAACGACCTTCCGGCTGTGTTGTGGAAATTGTCACTATCTTTTTATGCTTTTTATGAAACTCAATCAAGTCATGGATATTCACATCCGATACCCCATCTCCATAGGTCAAAAGAAATGATTCCTCTCCTATATACTCTCGTACTTTTAAAATCCGTCCTGCTGTAAGCGTTTCCAGCCCTGTATCTACCATTGTCACTTTCCATGGTTCACTGTTCTTTTTTATGACCTGCACCTGCTGATCCTGCAAACGTATTTCCAACTGACTATTGTTTTGATAATACTTAACAAAATATTCCTTTATCATATGCCCTTTGTAACCACAGCATATAATAAACTCATTAAATCCATACGAAGCATACTGGCGCATAATGTGCCACAAAATCGGCTTTCCTCCGATTTCGACCATGGGCTTTGGTCGCAGTCTGGATTCCTCGCTGATTCGGGTTCCTTTTCCCCCCGCTAAAATCACTACCTTCATATCACTTCTGCCCCTTAAAAAACGTGTTAATCTGAGATTCCATGCACGCTCGTATATCTCCGTGAGCAGCATATACCTGCGTCCATTCCACAGTTTTTTCAATTGCTGTGCCAATATCCCAGTAAGGTTTCCATCCCAATACGGATTTGATATGCGAACAATCCAGCTTTAAAAATTTTGCCTCATACGGTCCATCTTTGCAGCTATTTTCCCACTCCAGACCATCTCCCCACGCTTTGCAAAACAGATCTGCCAGTTTGCCTACTGTCACACAATCTGTTTCCTGTGGTCCAACATTGTAATAACCAGCTTTTCCCTTGTCCCCCACCTGTGCTTCAGCTATCTGCATATATGCCGCCAGCGGCTCCAGCACATGCTGAAACGGACGGATGGAATACGGATTCCGAATTACAATCTTCTCCCCATGCAAAGCCGCACGGACACAATCTGGAATAATACGATCTCTTGAAAAATCACCTCCGCCAATTACATTACCTGCTCTTGCCGTTGAAACCGCAATTCCCATTTCGTCCAAAAATGATTTTTTATAACTATGTGTTACCAATTCAGAACACGATTTACTGTTAGAATACGGATCAAAGCCATCCAGCGGATCATTCTCTCTGTATCCCCACTCCCACTCCTTATTTTCATATACTTTATCTGTAGTGACAATGACTACAGACTCTATTCCCGATGTCATGCGCACACATTCCAACAGATTCACTGTACCCATTACATTTGTCTCATACGTATACACCGGCTGTTCGTAGCTTGTCCTCACAATCGGCTGTGCCGCCAGATGAAATACCACTTGTGGCTGATAAGTACGAAAAACTTCCTGCATATGTACCAGATCCCGGATATCTCCCTCTATGGAAGTCATAGCTGCCTCTACATTAGAGCAGTTAAATAGGACTGCCTCTTTTTCAGGCCGCAAGGCATAACCGACAACATTAGCTCCTGCCAGTTCCAACATCATACACAGCCAACTCCCCTTAAATCCTGTGTGTCCGGTCACAAGTACTGTTTTTCCTTTGTAGTATTCCAGCCACTTCATACATTTATCCTCCATGATTCTTCACTTCGTCATACATGACAAATATTAGTCATTCCACACCTTCCATGGTGCCCTGTTCTCTGCCCATAAAATCTCCATCCAGGTCTTGTCACGGATTGTCTCAACCGGTGACCAGAAGCCTTCGTGCCGGTAAGTCTGGACTGGTTCGTGGACAGCCAGACAATCCATAAACGATAATGCAAATTGATTCTTCTGATTCTCTTCCAGATAATCAAAAGCACGTGCTTCCAGAACCATACTGCATGCATTTACCCATGAATGCTTCTGCTTTTTCCCTTGCTTTGTCCCGATATATGTGCCCTGCTCATCAAGAGCAAGTATCTCATTTCGTCCAGTCGGGTGTGCAATTGCCACCGTCGCAAGTGCCTGATTCTTTTGATGGCATTCAACCAACTTCTGTATATTAATATCCGACAAGCAATCTCCATATGCCACCAGAACTGGTTCATCTCCGATAAACTCCCGTACCATAATCAAACGTTCCATCACAGATGACTTCAAGCCGGTATCCACAATAGAAACCTTCCAATTCTCCGTCTGTTTTCGGTGAATTTTTACATCGTTCGTCTGCAAATCCACCGTAATATCTGACTGATAAATATAAAAATTCATAAAGTAATCCTTGATTACTTCCCCCTTGTATCCAGTACAAATGATAAAATCATTGTATCCATAGTTTGCATACTGTTTCATAATATGCCAGAGCATCGGTCTGCCGCCGATTTCTGCCATAGGTTTTGGCATCTTCTCGTCCTCTTCAATGAGCGTGCTGGGAAGACCGCCTGCCAAGATGATGACTTTCATTCATCTCTCCTCCCAATTTATTCAATAATCTCCCAAAATATTAAAACATAGCATATCCTAAGTATTCACTTGGTAAAATTGCCTTTATGTCAGATCCCAAATAATCTGACGCATTCCTTGTTACAATATATTCTGCCCCATAACTCTTTGCGCATTCCATTTGTAAACACTCCTCAAAATCAGTAAAATCTTCGTTTGCGAGACCAGATAATAGCTTTACTTTATCTATTCCCTCTACATCAAAAATTGTACATAAACTTGATAATATTTCTCTCCGTTCCTTTATGGTATAATCTTTTCTCAATATGAAAAATATATTAGATATTGAATGTGCTACAATACAGCCTTTTGTATTCCCTACAGTGCATAACCTGAATCACAAATGATAATTTATCTTCCGGTATTTTTTCCAATTCCATTATTGCACTCTGTCTTAATGCTGTCATAGATCATACCTCCTTTAAAATTTCAAAATTCTTAGTTCAATCATACCTTATTTTGGACGACAATAACAGTCCTATGTTTATTTTTTACATCTGTTTTTTGCATATAAGTAATATTCACAAATTATTCACCATGATCAAATATGCTTTCCGTCAAAAAGGTAATCTTCATATTTGAAGAAGCCTTAAAATCTTGAAACATATCATTGATTTCTTCATTTAACTCATCCCATTTATTATCCGGATTCAATGTCGGCAATGCCACATCTGCATAACTTTCGTTATATTTATGCTTAAAACCATCAAACCCAGCCAGAGAAACATTCTGCACATGCAGTTTGTCCAGTAATCGAAGTGCATTAATTACCGCATTATCAAAATGTTCCCATCCACGCTTAATTACACGGTTAAAATTGACAATCTCCTCTTTTTCTTCTGGAGTCGTTTTAATATTGGAAAGCAGAATTTTCTTTACCTCACCAAACTGTTTTGGATATACCTCTTTTGCATAATTATATCGCACAGTATTCATCAAGTATAAATAATCAAATGTGTAATTGGGATTTATTGCATTAATTCCAATTACAATCGCATTATTTTTTTGAATATATTCTGTAATCTGCTTCCACTCCGTACTACTTGTCTTACCCGGAGCAACCAAAACGATTTCCCTCTCTGTCAGCTCATGTTCCAATTGTTCCATGACCTCATCATCCTCTACAATACGATTCTGATTCTCTAAATACTTTTCTTCCAACAGATCATAGTCATATTTGCGACGTTCTTCCGGTGACAAAGATTCAATAATATTCCGCATGTCCAATGCATTTGTCCTATGATTTTTCAATAAATATGCAATATTATTTACATGACAGCAATACATTCCAGCAATAAAATACGATGTCGAATATCCCCATGTATAATTCTCCTTAAAATACTGCATATACATATCAATTGCATCCATAATCTGGTTCATATCATAATTACAATGCTGCTTTAAATTCAAGTAATTTGCTACAAGTTCTGTCGTTGCATTTCCCGCACCTCGTCCCATACCACACAGGCTTGCATCCACAATACAGTCTCTGTCTGTATGCTGTAACAGTTCTACAAAATGCATCGAAAGCGCAAAGGAAAGCTGCTGATTATTATGTGAATGAAATCCCAAGCGAATCTGTGTATTCAGCTTCTTACCCAAAATGCGCACAATTCGTTCCAGGTCTTCCTTGTACATGGCTCCAAATGTATCAACTATCGAAACTGCAACCGGATTGATCTGATTCATATCATCTGCAAGTTGCTCAAGCTCTTCATCCGAATATGCCAATGTATTTGCGGCTTGGAAAAATACCTGATATCCTTTCCTTGCAATCTCTTTTCCCACCGCAATGCCTTCCCTGTGTTTTCCATGTGGGAATACAACACGAATTGCATCCAGCGATTTTCCATCTCTTTGCGGTAAATATTGCAAATCATATCTGTCCCAATCAATCATTGCAACATATGTTGTATTTTCTCTTCGTTTTAAAATATATTGCTCCAAGTCTTTCGGAACATGATAAAAAGATGTTCCTTCTTCGTGTGGTGTATTTTTTAACCAGCCACATTCAATTATGTCAATTTCTGCATCCTGTAATTTTTTAATTATGCCTTTGATTGCAGGTACTCCGAATTTTGCGTCTACAATGTAGGCGCCGTCACGGAGTGTGCAGTCTAATAATTGAATCTTCTTCATATTACATTCACCTCGTAGAATTATAATCTCATGTTTGATATGCATCTACCATAGTTCTAATTTTCCTTCCATGCATACAAAACTGTTCCTGAAAGATCATCCGCATGATGTCTTACAGCTAACTTATAATCCGGTACAATTTCTTTTACCAACAATGGTACACTATACAAATCTATGGCACTATGATAAACACAAATAGCCAACATTGGCTTATTTTCCTTTATATGTCGCCTTGCACCCTGTAACATACGATACTCAAAACTCTCAATATCCGCCTTTAGGAACGTAAATGGTTCGTTAAGATATTCATCTAAGCAAATAACATTACAATCCCCCTCTTCTTCATAATTTGTAATCTTAGAACCAATTCCATCATTGTTCTCATATCTTGAAAACACAATTTTACCCATTTTATCTGCAACTGCACAATTATGAGCAACAATCTGTGAGTCTGATAATCCATATTTTCTATTTATTTTTTCAATATTATTCTCTAGTTTCTGGTAATTAACACGGTCTGCTTCAAATGAAATAATCTTTTTAAAATTATTTCCCTTCACTTTACAATAATTTTCAATGGTATCTCCGATATATGCTCCACAATCGACAAAGATCTCATCCTTATTGCAACGTCTAAAGGAATCTAATACAAAATAATCTTCTTCCCGATCAAGTGGATAGCTTGTCCTGCATCCTGTAACACGCCACTTTATAATACCAGCATATACTTCCCTTGACTTTTCATCTGTCAGAGCATCATAGAATTCTAAAACTTCTTTGGCATGATTTTTTAAAATAATTTCATCTAAAAAGTAATTTTGAATCTTCATTTTATCCAGTTCTGCTTTTACACTATGCAAAACATTCTCCTGAATACTGCAAATTAGAACACATACATCTTCTACGTTGTACAATTTCTCTGGTGCAAAGATCTGCCTATTTCCAATGATATTCCCCTGTTTTCTTGAATCAGAGTCTACATATCCTTCAATTATAAATCCTTCCTTTTCCAATCTCGATAGCCCCTGCTGATATAATACAGCCGTATCACCGGCGCCCCAAATCCATAAATGCATATTCGATAAATCTCTTCTGTCATTTGTCAATAACTCTTCTATATCTTCTCTATTTTTATCCATACAAAACCTCTCTATAATATCACAATTTCATTTTGTGTATGCATATCCTCCAACTGCTGTCTGATCTGTTCACTGTAAAGCATGGAACAGATGACCACCATATACTGCTTATCCTGCAGATAATCCGGTGCATAAATCGGACGTCCATACATCTCCCTTCCCTGCTTAATCCGGTTATTATCAACAAATCCCAGAATCTTACACTCTCCAAGCTTCGTTGTAGCAAGCAGGCTCATCACATACGAACCGGTTCCCCAGATGATCAGCTCCCTGTCCTGCTTCTGTAACTGATCAATCCGCTCCTTGATCTGTGCCTGACGTACATGCTGCCGGTTCAGATACTGTCTGATTGCTGCAGCTGTCTGTTCATCCCTATGGAACGGAATCTTATCAGATACTTTCTGATAGACCTGTACCAGATCTCCTCCGATCCGCTTCTGATCCATGCGTACAAGCTTAAACTGTGCCATCAGGGTATCTAAGGAATCCTCCGAAAAATAGTTGATATGCTCCAGATTAAAGTAATTCGGAATACTGCACATATCATCTGCAATCATGGAATAATCCGGCACACTTACCATAAAGTATCCATTCGTCCGCAGCAGACAGGCAATATTGGCAATTCCCCTGCGTGGAGCTAACAGATGCTCTGCAACTTCAAATAAAAACACTGCATCATATTTTTCCTTCTCCCTTTCAAGCACTTCCGAATAAATATTGGTCACATAGGCTTCAACTCCAGCATCCTGTAACCGCTGGACACTTTCATCGGATGGGTCCGTTGCCATAACCCCGGTATATCCATGCTTTTTCAATGCCATGGAATATCTTCCATTACCGGCACCTAATTCTAACATCAGGGAATCCTTCGTCAGATACTTCTCTAACAGCTCCTCCATCCATTCATACCGCCTGCTATTATCATCCTTACTGTCATCTCCATAAAAGTTGAAGTGTGTATAATACCAGTCATAATCCTCTAGCGTAGCAGAAGTATCGGCATATACCATTCCACAGTCTGTACATTCCACAACATCATAATTGTCCGGGAGATGGTAGTCTTTAGGTATATTCATCTGAATATTCTGAATTACAATCTGTTTGGTACTCTTACATACCGGACACGCTCTCTTTAACATATTAGTTTTTATCCTTTGCCATAGAATATATTATATCAGCAATACTACTTACGATCTGGTCATTCAGATCCCCATATAGCGGTAACGTTAAAACCTGCTTTGACAACTTCTGTGCCACTGGTGTTCTGGTCACATCAAACCTTCCCCGATAACAATCGAAGGCATTTGTGATCGGATAAAAGTATTTACGCGCATAAATATTCTTCTGTTTCAATGCCTCGCATATATCATCTCTGGTATATCCATACACTTTCTCATCAACAATAATCGGAAAGTATGCGTAGTTCGACTTTATATCCTTCTGCTGTACATTCAGCTGTATTCCAGGTACATGCTCAAGATGTTCTCTATAACATTCCACAATGTGTCTTCTTTTATCTATTTCTTCATCCACATGACGAAGATTACAGATGCCCATCGCCGCCTGGAATTCATTCATCTTTGCATTTGCACCGATACCATCTACAACTTCCTCATTTTTAATTCCAAAGTTTTTCAGCTTATATAATCTGTCTCCTATCTCCGGATCATGATAACAGACAGCTCCACCCTCAATTGTATTAAATACCTTTGTCGCATGAAAGCTGAATGTGGATGCGTTACCAAATGTGCCGATTCCCTGTCCCTTCCATGCCTCACCAAAGGTATGTGCTGCATCATAGATAACCTTAAGTCCATACTTATCTGCAATACGCTGGATTTCTTCCACCTGACATATATTTCCATATACGTGAACTGGTAATATAGCAGAAGTCTTATCCGTAATCAGCGATTCTATTTTATCTACATCTATTGTAAAATCATCCTCATTGATATCACAAAAAACCGGCTCAAGGTTATTTCTGACAATCGCATGTGTGGTAGACGCAAAGGTAAATGGTGTAGTAATGACTTCGCCTGTCAGACCAAACGCCTGCAGAGTCAGTTCTAAAGCCATGTGCCCATTAGATACCAGCGTGATATCTGGTACATTTAAATAGTTCTTCAGTTGTGCCTGCAGTCTCTGATGCTTTTCTCCCATATTCGTAAGCCAATGATTTTCCCACATTGACTGAATTTCTTCTACATATTCTTCTAACGAAGGCATGAGCGATCTTGTGACATTGATTCTATCCATATGTTTATCCCTACTCAATCTAATTCTAGTTCCATCAAATACTGACTAATGCCTTTTTTATCTATCATATACTAAATCTTGGATATATATTAGATACACAATAGTCAGCTTCGCATATACTGACTGTACCATCTATAATTTTAATTCTATTACTTTCTAATAACTTAAATGTTTTCCATACCAGTTCTACCTGTTCATCTAAAAATATATCATATCCATATATTTTAAAATTTTCTGCCAACATTATGTTCTGCATAATAATGGGACCAGTATCAACACCTGCATCAATAAAATGAACTGTATTTCCAATATATCTTTTATTCTCTGCTAAAGCCTTATCAATTGCATTTAATCCAGCAACTTCTGGTAATATACCTGGGTGAAAATTAATCAGGTGATTTTCATACTGGACCAGCAAATTCCCTTTTAAGATATGCCCACCAAACGAAAACCCATAATCAATCTTCTTATCTTTAAAAATATCTAAGATAAAATCAGAAAGTAACATATTTCTATCGCATTTTTTCTCTTTCTTCTTATAGTCAAACTCAAAATATGCTATACCATATTTTGAAAAAAAATCCTTCATTTCATTATCAAAAGCCTCATCTGTGATCACACACTTTATAGCTTTTGCTAATTCCGGATATTTTAAAATTGCCTTTCGTATCCTAGTTGCCTTTCCTGATACATATACTGCATAATTTTTCATATCATCTTTCTCTCCAGTTTTACAATATTTATATCCTTTTGCCCCATCACACCGATATCCTCTTTTAAAACATCTGAATCAATCTGCTCACCTAGCAACCAGCCAATGATTGCCTTTGGCAGATTAACTCCAGCCAAATGGCTGAAGGGATAACCTCCACCAAATCTTGCATTCATCTCTAAGACTGAAATTCTATCATTATCAATAAAAACATCACAATCTAAGTTTCCAATGTGTTCTAGATTCTTAGCAATACGTTCACCTATTTTTTTTAGTCCTGCATGCTCAATCGTCAACGCACAATCTGTTTCTCCACTTCTCATTGCATACTTAAGCTTGCAAATCGTAGTCTGATAATTTTTTTCTAAATCGTTAATAATGTCCAACCCATATTCCATGCCAAATAATTTTTCTTGAATTAACACATCTCGACTAAAATCCCTAGCTGATTCATATTTTAAATAATTGTTTTTTATATTTCTTTGTGCCTTCAAATACAATACATCAAGTTCCTGCATATTTTCAGCTTCATATACACACAGTGAACCCATTCCCCACCGTGGCTTGATAAACAGAGGAAAATTTAAACTTCCACTTTTAATATCCTCCTTTGCATCATCCAATGTAAGATATGTTTTGGGAGTATTTATTTCACATTTTTCAAGAAACTTATATGTATTCCACTTATCATTACATATATCCATAACTTCCATATCAGAAACTATAACTTGAGTCCCAATTTTCTGAAACAGCTCCTTGTTTGCAGATAAAATAGGTAAGTCAATATCAAACAGTGAAATAATTGCCTTTATACCATTTTCCTTACAGTATTGCAAAAGAAATGGTATATAATTTTCATCATATATTAATGGAGTAACAATATGGTGATCCGCCACTAAAAATGCCGGTGACATATCAGAACTGTTTGCAACATGAACCTGTCCCTTTTCTCCCAATGCCTCTTTAAAATATTGAACCAAATAACTCCTTCTTCCAACAGAAGTAAATAATATATTTAAATTTTCCATTTCTACCTCACATATTCAACCTTAGGCGGATTAAAAATAAACGAAGAATTAAATGCCATTGTATATGCTCCAACGTTATGAAAGCATAAAATATCCCCCTTTTTTATTTCACTTTTATTCTCTACAAGATCAAAACGATCCTTTTCCATACAAGTAGAACCACAAATGATCTGTTTTTCAATAATTTCCCTGTTTTCTAAATTATTCATTACAATATATGGTTGTGATCTTTTAACCATAAAAGGATTAATATGTAACAATGTACCATCTAGTGTGATAATTTTTGTTCCTCTTATATCTCTAACATTTATAACAGCGGTTTGATAAGATACACAAGTTGCTATAACAGAAGCACCTGGTTCTAATATCAATGTGGTTTGACATGGAGAAAATGCTTCCTTTAAGATATTGCAGATGGTTTTTGCATAATCATCCATTAATGGTTTACCTACAATTTTCTGTCCACCAAAAAAACCTCCGCCTATATCAATATAATCAAAATTAATATTTAATTTTTCTTTTAGTAGAACAGTTTTTTGTGCTAAAGCTGCGAAAAAATCTGTACTCCGTGTAACACTACTCGTATGTAAATGAACTCCGATATTTTCATGTCCATGCTTTTTTAGAATATCGACCGCCTGAAGCAATTCATCTCCCTCTGAATCAAATCCAAATCTACTAACCTCATCTCCTGCCGTTGTCTCTCCCGGGCACATCTGTTCCATATCAAAATTAATTCTTAATCCAACTCTACTGTTTACTCCTGATTTGCAATAAACATAAACCTCATCCAAATTATCAAGATTGATATATTCCACCTCTAATTTTTCTTGTTCAATTAGTTTCTCCTTACATGGACCATTCAAAATCATTCTGTCAGGCTCAATCCCCAAATTCCGACAATACTCATATTCATCCGGACTTACCATCTCAATATACCAGGCATTATTATACGCAAATTTAATTAACTCCTGATTTCTATTCGTCTTAACAGAATATCCATAAATTGTATTAGCATTCCATTCTCTGTCAAAAGCTTGTTGTACTTCATTACAATTTTCTTCGAATTTATAAAAATCCACAATATATTTTGGGTAATTATTATCCATATTCAACATCTCCACAAATCATTATAAGTAACATACGCATATCATGTATATGTTTTATCCTCTAACGATAAGATATACTATCCTCATATACTCTCATACGGCTTGCAATAATCTGTCACCCCACATTTCTGAAGTATGCTTTCTATAACAGGCGTATTGACAGGCTGCACACCTAAAATTACAACCGGCTTTTCCTCTGCAATCTCACTGATACAGTATACTTTAATTTCATCAATATACTGTACACCGCTATGAGAATCTGAAACAACGAATCCTTTGATCTTAATCCGGCTGTCCTTCATCTTACGATAGCAATCCATTGCGATTCTGCTTGTTCCATAAATAAAAATCTGATCCGTATCCCAGCCATTTGCTTTTATGTCATTCAATATAGACTCTTTTGAAATCTGAGCATAAATATGCCTAATTTTACCAACATCCAATCCATATTCTTCTGCCTGTTCTATTCCCTTACTTTCATCAGCAGAAATACAATATCCCAGATAATCCGACTGGATCTTTGTTGCCAGAATCGAATGAAATCGTTTCTCCGTATATGTATCCAGATTTTCAAAAAACCGTATCATCTCTGTTGTATAGGTATGGTAAAAAGTCTGATTCCCCTGACTGGACATGTAAGAATGCGGAACAGCTGCACGATAAACGGACATTGGCTGCGCAAAATAATAGATCTTTCCAACATTAGCAAAATACTGTCTGAGTGGATAATCAAAAACCTTCGATGTCGTAAAGAATTCCGGCATCTCTTTTAAATACTTTGTCCGTATCAGATAAGATGCAAATGCCGGATAATCACTTCCAAGTCCGCACCTTATCTGTTCCTCCTGTGTATACGTTCCTTCTTCCGGAAAAGAATTCAACAGTGTTTCTTTTCCTGTCGTACAATCCCGCTTTATGGCATTATGCATACACATCGAATACTCCGGATGGCTTTCCATAAAATCCACCTGCCTCTGCAGCTTATGCGAATCACACCAGTAGTCATCCCCCTCGCATAACGCAATGTACTTTCCTCTTGCACTTGGAAATAGGTATTTTTTATAAAGACTGCACTTACCGAATTGATTCTCCTTCTGGAAAATCGGACGTATAACATCTGGGTACTGTCCAGCATATTGCTGTATCACAGACGCCGTATTATCGGTAGATGCATCGTCATGAATAATAAGTTCATACTTAAAATCTGTCTGCTGCTCTAACACGCCCTCTATCGCATCCTTAATCCACTTCTCATGATTATATGCTGTACAAAGCACCGATACCATTACACTTTCTGACATACCTACCTCTTTTCTTCTGTCCTTGCATCTTCTAGCAAGAAGCTTCTATTTCATTCAGAACTTTCGCAAGACTTATTACCTTACTCTGATATCCATGGTTATGCAGGAATTCTTCCATTTCATTATGCCGCGGAACAAGTGTCACTAATAATGGCAGCTGAAGTTCTACCAGATTTTCATGTGTTGGCTTTTTCACCTCTAGTCCATTCCATTCCGTCAGGCGGGTATTCCGATCATAGATACATTCTACTTCCAGCTGCTGTCCCTTTAAGACCTTCATAAGTGCCCTGCCAATATCTGTGATTGCATAGAGACATATCTTCCGATAACCCTTTCCAATCAGATACTCCGATAACTTCTCGCCAACATTTTCCATTAGGAAAAGACGTTTCATTACATCATAATTCGCTTTTGCAGGTAACTCTCCTCTGTTGCTCAGATGATCTCCTGTCCATTTGAATACACGTGGATCCTGGAAAATCGGATCTTCCATCACCTTTAAATATTCCTTATGATATGGATGAAGTGGATTTCTTACGTCAAAGAACCACTCAATATTTTCATCCATTGCTTTTTCCGGAAGGAATCTTCTGACACGGACACGATCTGCACCAAACTCATCCAGACATCTTCTTATAAAAGTTGGTAATGTTCGGAAATTTCTCTCCTGCGCAACAAGTGCAATTTCTAAAAAGTTGATCTTTTCCTGTTCCCTAAGTGACTTAACAAATCTTAAGTTATCCTCAATCTGGCTAATCTTAATGCTTGTTCCTGACAAATACTGGTATGCTGCTTCATCAAAGCTATGTACTGTTATAGTAACGCTCAAATCTGCTTCACCGATATTTTTTATTTTTTCCCAATTCTTCTGATTAAACAAAGAGCCATTTGTTTCCATTTCAAACTTAGCATGTTCAATCTCCTTTGGATTCCACTCAGAAACAAGCTTTAACATACTATCACTTACAAAAAATTCACCTAATCCATTTGCCGAAAACACCTTCACATGTGGTAATGTTTTTCTGATCTCATTTTCTATTTTTTCCTGAATCTTTGAATCCATTTTATCATCACATCTTGAAATACAACATGTACAATGATAATTACATCTCCTGTCATATGCAAGACTGACAATTTCCGGATATTCCGGTATTTCGTCTATCTCTATTAATTGTGAATCCAAAATATTATTAGCCATATATGGACAGTTTTCTTCGTTACAATAATCGTAGGTTCCTTCAATTAAAGATCTGCGGAATTCTAAAGCAGCTTCACTGTTGTATACCTCTGACATTGTGTTATCCCTCAGGTTTCCTAATAAATAATATCCTGCCCATCCACATGCACGAACCGTACCTATGCCATCAATAATCTGCACATATAATGCCTGCTTACATATCTTCATCCTATGCTTTCTCCTTGTCTATAGTTTTCATTCACAAATTTTATCTACTATGTAACATCTAATTCCATTCTTTGTAAAAGTCAATTACACGCTCAATTCCTTCTTCAAAGGATACTTGTGGAGTCCAGCCAGTATCATGTTGTATTTTTTTAATATCTGCATCCAAATGCATAATCTGTGACTCACTATATGGAATTTTTCCCAATTGCATTTTGTCTAAGCAGTCTAGCTTTTCACACAGGCAATATATATATTCCCTTAATTGTCTCGGTTTTCCACTAGAAACTGGATATATTTCTCCATCTACACCTTTTTGAGCCAGCAGATACATAGCGTTCGCCAAATCATCAAAATATAAAAAATCCCATAGCTGCTCTCCTGCCGTAAATTGCAATTCTTCTCCTCTTAATGCTTTCATTATAACCGACAACAGCATGGTCCCCATTCCATCATAAATACCATACGCACTCAAAATTCGTGGCCAAATATGCCGTATTCCAAATTCCTTACATAATACGCGTGTCGCATGACAGCAACAAAGCTTCATCACACCATATGGATTTTCCGGTGTACATAATGTATCATTCTGCAGTTTTTCCTCATGCCTTCCATACTCAGCCTGACTTCCTGCCCCGATAAATGTATGACAGCCAAAGCGATGTGCCAGCTTTACTGCTTCGCAGGAATATTCCACATTTTTGATCTGAAGTACCATATTTCTTCGTTCTTCCTGCGAAGTCTTTGCCCATCCCAAATGAAAAAAGACATCATACGTTTCATGCGGCTCGTAATCCTTCAATTCTTCTAACGCACAATATTCTATATGAAGCAATTTATGCTTTGGCAACTCCATATCTCTCGACGTTTCTCTCCTTCGTAACATCAAAATTTCGATATTTTCATCCAATAATTTTCTTATGAGTGCCAAACCTATTCCACTGGTTCCCCCAGTTATTACCACTTTTTTTATTGGATATTCCATACATTCTCCCTACTTCATCTCATATAACGGAATTAACATATCCTGCTCAAACTCTTCTTTCTCCAAAGGCGGATTCATATACTCCAACGGCAATGATTCCATCTGACCATCTGACCGCTTATAAGATACCTGCTTCGGGAAAGCACTAAGATCAATCGGAACCATTACCTCACAAATGACCGGGCCATCATAATCCAATACCTCATTTACCTTTTCCTGTAACTCGCTATTAGAATAAATCTGTACTGTTTTAAGTCTATATGCCTCTGCCACTGCTGAAATTGGTGATAATGTCAAATTCGACTCTTCATCACAGGCTACATAGTGTCCCTGAAAAATATTTTTCTGTGTTGCGTGGATCTGCGCATATCCCTGATTGTTCAGCACAAAGATCTTGATTGGAAGATTCAAGCGGTGTATTGTTTCCAGTTCCTGAATATTCATCTGAAAACCACCATCTCCGTTGACACAAACCGTTCTTCTTCTATTTCCTGCCAGACATGCCCCGATTGTTGCAGGCACACCAAATCCCATAGATGCAAGACCTTTGGTACAAAATACCCTTTGTCCTTTTTTTACACGAAAAGTCTGCATGGATACATCAATACAGGTTCCTGAGCTTCCAGATACATAAATATCATCCTCAGCCATCTGATCTGTAATTGCATCCAACAACGCATATGTATTTACTAACTGTTTCTGCTGTTTTGCTTCTTCCGTAACAATCGGATATCTAGATTTCATATCTTTTGCATATTTCATCCACGAAGAATAATCCTTCTTCTGAATTTTATCCTTATGTTTTAATAAAAGTAACATAAACTCTTTTGCATCCGCTTCAATTGCAAGCTGTGGTCTGACATTGATCTTATGCAATTCATTTTTATCAATATCCACCATCACTTTATATGCCGCTCTTGCAAATCCATCAAAATTGTAGCCCGTCTGCAATAAATTCATCCGCGCACCAATGGACAAAAAGAAATCTGAATTCTGCTGCACAAAGTTTGCATATCTCTGTCCCATTCCTCCCGGTCTGCCAAAAAACAATGGATGTGTTTCTTCTATGAGATCAATTCCGTTCCATGTGGTAAGTACTGGTATCTGCAATACTTTGACCAGTTCTTCAAATTCTCTTTGTCCTTCGGAAAGACGAATTCCATTTCCAACCAACAGAACCGGACGTTTTGCCTGATTCAAATGTTCAATCGTTGTAAGTATCTGCTGCTCCAGAATATTTCGCCTTTCCGCTTTCTCATTATCTGAAGTTTTGGGCGGATTCCATCCTTTCAATTTCGTTTCATCTACCATAGATGCCTGTACATCTAGTGGAATATCCAGCCATACCGGTCCTTTGCGTCCATGCACAGCTTCATATAACGCACGATCCAAATGATACTTAATATCCTGCGGCTCTGTTACAAGTGCCGCATATTTTGTCACGGGCTTTACCATAGAAATAATATCTACTTCCTGCATTCCCTGCTGACGGATGCCTTGTCCATTGACCATGTCTGCACGTTTCACCTGACCAGACAAAACAATCATTGGAGTAGATTCGATATATGCTGCCGTTACACCAGTCAGCGCATTGGTTCCTCCCGGTCCGGTTGTCACCATAAGTAAGCCCGGTTTATTTGTCACTCTCGCATAAGCTTCTGCCGCTATTGAACAAGCCTGTTCATGTAGACAAACCACATATTGAATTTTTTTACTGTTTCCTAAAGAATCATTTAAGTGCATTGCACCACCTCCCGGAAGCATGAACATATGATGAATTCCTAATTTTTCCAAATACTGAATTATGTAATCCGATACTTTTATCAACTTAATTCTCCTTTAATATTCCATTATCAAATAAAACCATAGGGTTATCCTCTACTATAACTGCCGTGTTGTAACCCATATGTCGTAATTCTACGCTTTTAACTATATTCGTATTACTACTGTTGCCTCCCCATGGTGTATCTTTAGCTGTTATCATAATATGATTATCAATTGCCAGAGTTTCTATTATTCCCTGCTCATATCCTTCTTTTAAAATGCCAATTTGTGAACCCAAACCATATTGCTGATATAAATTATTTCCTATAAATTCAATTTTATCTGTGTCAATATTTTTATAATATCCTCTTGTTCCGATAATTCCAACCTTAGGATTGTCTTCAAAAGCTTTCAAAATTTTTAATACAAAGTTTTTATCAATTATATAAGAATTCTGATTAAGATATATCTTAACTTTTGCATTTGTCTGCACTCTTCCCGCTTCTAATTTATCGCTTAATTCTTCATTTCCTATTACTTTTATTATTTCTATGCTGAGTCCTTCTGGTATAATAAGTGAATTTATATAATCAATATTCTCAGAAATAATCCACTCATCATCCCCATATACAATAAATGCTATGTCATATTTCATATTCTAAAACTCTCAAATAGCCCAAATACTTTATTCCTTTCTATTGTCTCCTTTATCACTACAACTTCTACAAATTCAGAAGAAATATTATATTCTTTTATAAAAGACACAACTTCATCCCGATTCACTTTTATACCGTATTCCATGCGTCTTAGTAAAAATTTAAGCTCTTGATATTTATATAACAAGTCTTTATAATTCTTTACTTCAAACATAATTCGTTCATGCTTTTGCTTGCGTATTTCGCTCAGATATACTTCAAAACAACTTACTAACATCCAGTAATATGTATTTCCAATTAAATTAATTATATATTGTGTTCCAGTAATAATATAATACGCAGCTTCATAATTATCATATTGCAGCATTCTATTAAAATCATCAAATGCTATTAGTATAGCAGTCTCATATTTCTTCTCCAGAATCAATTCAACATATCTTTTCGGTATATCCGATAATTCTTCCCATTTATCTCTTATCCCTGTCCAAACATCATTTGTTAAAATATTATTTCTATGTAACTGTATAAGATTATCTATGGAGCCAAAAACTCCTATTTGCATTCCTTGTTCTTTTATTACTTTTTCCTTATATAAATCATAACATGTTGGTAACATCTTTATTGCTCTAGGCCACTTTTCGCCCCATAGTTCAAATGTCATATTTGTCCATGCACTTCCACATAAATCACTATTTTTTACGCTAATATCCCTATAACCTAGAACTCTGATTTTAGGTTCCTTTTTTAATTCCAATCCTCCAAATACGGTCAGAATCTGATTAAAATTATTCTCATTTCCAAGTTCATAGTTTTTTTCAAACAAATTCCAATCTATATCTTCTAACAGCATTTTTGTGCTAATAATCATTGTTTCCCATGATGTAACAAGCCAACCAAATTCCTTAAAAAATTCTATATTATCATATATCTTTTTGTATTCTCTCTTATCTGACGCAATCGGTATCCACCAGTCAAGAAATATACTATCATAACCATAAACACTTTCCTGCTGAATTTTCTTTGCTGTTTCCATTGTCACGTATGACCTATCTTTACTTGGCCATATATAATCATATTTCTTCTTTAATCCATATCCTTTAAGTATTCTTAATAATTTGCCATCCCCTCCCAGATCAGCATTGACTGATACATAATATAAATTATTTTTTCCATTATTAATCATATTTTCAATGTATAACTTGGTATCATCATTTGTACTAGAATCGTAAATATAAATATCTATGCCATTCTCATTATAGTAATCAATTATTATATTTAAAATTTCTTTGACAACCTCCGGATGATTATGTGTCAAATAACAACACGCTATATTATGTCTCATCCCCTTTTCCATTCCTATTACGCCAATCCATGTATTCTTTTCTTACCCTTTAACATCAAATAGTTCTCGTTAGCTTTAATTCTTACTCTCAACTCATTAATTTGTTCTTTACTGAATTCAAATTCCGATATTATTTCTTCTGTCACCTGTACAAATCTTGATATAATCTGCATATATTCATCTTTTTTACATCCATATGTGCTTGTTATATATATTAAAACAGCCAACTTATCTATAGTCATTTTTATTCCTGCATATAATAGTGAAACATCGTCACTTGTAAATAATTTCAAAAAATCAACCTGACCCAAAAATTGCTCGAATCTGCCATCAAACGTTGCATACACCGGTAGTCCAACACTTGTGTCCATCCACTCGTTTTTCTTCACTTTTCCCATTTGTTCATACATCTGGAGTTCTTTTCTTAAAACGGGTTCCTTTTCTTCAATCAACAATACTGAATCCGTAATACCATCTCCCATTTTACTTAGATAAGCGCACCACCATTCATGTGGATATGTTCTATAAAATGCATTATCCCAATATTTTTCCAGACTTAATATATCTGCCTCTAAAAACTTTTTGCGATTTACAATTAATCCAGACAGATAATTTTGACCTAAGAAGAACAGTTTAAATGCTTCCTCCCCTTGCTTACAATATTCATCTTTTAAGTTTTTATATTGTGAGCTTGTCTTTGCACGAATCTGAGAAACATTATTACTATCCCTTATTATCTTAAGATAATGAGCTAATGACTCAATTAAAACTTCATCTTCATCTGAAACAAATAGCACATATTTTCCATGTGCCATCTTAGCAACATTATACCAATTAATCTCTGGTCGTAATTCTTCATCTACACCATAATATATGTATCTGGAATCCTTGATTTTACTCGCCTCTTCATATTCTGCCTGGTATAATGTATCTCCATTTTTAGCAACGACGATTTCTATTTCTGTATCATATTTAATAGTCAAAAGATGCTCTAATCTCTTTAAAACTAAGTTTCCCCTGTTATGGGTAGGTATTCCTATCGTTAATAAAATATTATCTTTATTTCTTCCATCATCTGTTAATCTGTATGTATGTTCCTCGTCAAATATTATTTTCAATCTCTCTTCATATTGATTATTCTCTGCAAACATTATTTTAGGCAGATACATCATAATATTTTCATGAAAGAACTTTTTATAATCCTTTTCATTCAAAAACAATTTAATATTTCCACATGTCTGCTTAAATTCTGGAATCTTATAAAATGAAGCCGATTTCTCTATGTCATTTGCTATCACATACAATTTTCTCCCTTTTGCTCCTGAGATAGCTGTGGCAAATTTTCTATAATCCCAATCCAGTTCTATAACAACATCACTGAATTCATCTAATTTAAAAACATCTGGTAAATCATCCGTTTCAAATTCATTTGCTGAAAACACTCCCTCAAAAGTCTTTTCTATTTTATCGAAAATAAAATATTCTCCATCTCGATATGGAACAAAATCCAATTTGCAATCATTATATGAACATATGCTACTCACTATTGATTCATTAAAACTTTCACGAAATTCATTTTCGTTTCCATTAATGTAACAGCTATATATGTTCTCCAATATCCATTCCTGTTCATAACCATTTTGATATAACCAAATAAATATCTCCAAAGCTTCATCGTATGCATTATTTTCAAATTTTAAACATCCATACTCTAATAATTCTTTATAATCCATTACCTACCTCGCTCTATATACATTTTTCACACATTATATCTGCGACTCTCATGGTTCCCCGTCCGTCCACACATAACTGCATTCGGTGCGACATATCTTTTCTCAGCTTATAGTCATCTTTCATTTTTTTCAAAATAGAATTTATTGATTTAACAATATCTCCATCTCTTACATCTCCTGCATACCTTATCAAACCATCTTCATCAAATTGTTTTGCATTATCTATTTGATTATCGACAAATGTATAAGAAATTGTCGGTGTACCACAAGCACACAATTCATACAATGTAGTTCCTCCTGCTGAAATCGCAATGTCAGCATTCATCATATAATCTTCCATATTACTAACATTTCGATGTATACTGACATTGGATTCATTTCTATATCCAGCAACTAAATCATTATAATTTGAATTATATCTGCCACATATCACATCTATTTTTTTGTATTTGCTTCTATCAATTCCACATAGCATCAACCCTGCAATATTATATGGATCACTTCCGCCTGTCATAATAAGAACATTCTCTACATCATCTGAGATGTGTTTATTTTTTATATTCCAAAATTCTTTTCTCAATGGAACATATTTCGTCCCTAAAAAGTATTTGGTCTTTGTATTATTAAGATCATACCCTAATTTTTTCCAATAATTGGCATAACATATAACTGTATTTACCGGGTATTCGAATTTTCCTAAATCATCAATATATATTGTCTTTGTAATATTACTGATTTCATTTAAATATTTATATGTAACCTGATAGCTGTCTATCAATAATTTATCAATATTCTTATCAATAATTATCTTTGTCAGTTCTTTAACTTCCGACTCCATATTGTTCCACTGGGTATTCAAAACAATATATCTGAAATTTCTTTGACTCAAGAACTCAATCGGCTGTTCATCAGCTACTATAAACATAACTTCTTCATTGTGAAAGCGTAATGCTTCTGCTATTGATAAGCATCTCATCAAATGTCCAGTGGCGATTTGATTATTCATATCCACTCTTATTGCAATCATGTCTTTTACACCATCTTTATCTCAAAGATTCTATATTTTTCATCATATCCTGCTTTAGCAAATGCCTTTTGAGAAGCAATATTTTCAGATTTTACTTTGCCTACAATTTTCGTCACTTCCGGTAACTCTTTATGTACTGCATCTACTACAAGTTTAAGCAATTTGCTGCCATATCCAGAATTTCTCTTTTCTGAGCAAATACTATACCCAACCTCAGCTACATCATCACAAATAGTTATTCTCGCCTGTCCAACAGGTATACATTCATCCATAAATATATATTGTAAACAATCCTTACGTTGCATAAGCCTGTCAAACCATCTGACATGCTCTTCATATGAAATTTTATCTGTTGAGAATGAATTTGCCCTTACTAATGAGTCATTTGCCCATTTAAATAGCAAATCACAGTCCTCACTATTTGCTCTTCTTAAATATAATGCCATACTTTATTTTCCTATGAGATTAAACTGAATTGGTGTTCCTCTTTTAATATCCTGCAACGCAACCTGTCCTATAACTTCCGAATAATATTTGGGTTTTAATCCATATCCAGGTCGAATTATTCCTATATTCTCATCAGTTAATTGTTCACCCTTTTTTATGTCCTTTATGCAGAAAATAGAACGTCGAAACTGCAGATTCTCTTTTTCCTGTTCGCTTGGTCCATATTTTATTATGCCGATTGCCTTTTCCGCCTGTCTGATGTCGCAAACCATCTGTTTAAATTCCTTAGGATTCATAGAAAAAGAAGAATCCGGATTCTCTATAGATCTATCAATACAAAAATGCTTCTCTATAACACTTGCTCCGAGTGCTACTGCTGTAACAGCCCCAACTGATCCCATAGAATGATCAGACAATCCATATGGTACATCAAATGTATCTCCCATATTTTTCATTGTCATAAGATTCATTTGATCAGTTATCGCCGGATATGCACTTGCACATCTTAACAATATAAGGTTATCACTTCCAAACTTTCTTACAGCGCTAACAGCTTCATCTATCTCTGCAAGCGTTGCCATTCCTGTAGACATAATTATTGGCTTTCCCTTTGATGCAACATACTCAATAAGCGGAATATCTACTAATTCAAACGATGCAATCTTATAGAATTCAATGCCTATCTGTTCCAAAAAATCAACAGCAGTATTATCAAATGGTGTAGAGAAAAAATCTATTCCACATATCTTTGCCTCATCAGATAATTCCTTTTGCCAATCCCACGGAGTATAGGCTTTTTGGTATAATTGGTATAGATTTTCCCCATTCCATGTTCCGTTCTCGATATGAAAATACTTGTTATCACAATCTATTGTTAACGTATCCGGTGTATATGTCTGGATCTTGATACAATCTGCACCTGCTTCCTTCGCAGCATGTATTATCTCCTTAGCCCGATTTATATCCCCTGCGTGATTTGCCGACATTTCAGCTATAATATACGTAGGATTGTTTTTTCCAACTTCATGTGTACCAATTTTCATAATCTTATATTCTGCCTTTCCCCTTCAACAACTTATATTTAAGTTCAGCTAACTCCCAATCGATTTCATTGTCAATATCCTGAACTTCCATCTCAGATATTACTATTCCCCCTGTATTATCAGTCACCAATAGTCCTGTATTCAAAAAACGGGAAACATTTAATGCATAAAACTGACCACAATCGTGATATATAGTTTCGATGTCCTGTGATCGTTTCATTGCATATTCAGGCCATTTATACTGCAGCTTTTCATTATCTAATTTCATACCTCTTAAAGGTGGAAAAGAAAAAGACGTTACTGGCATAACACTGTCAAAATCCTTGCTTTCCAAAATTTCGACAGCTTTTTTTAATTTATCGCCCGTAACAAATGGCGCAGTCGGATATATACAACATGCGATTTCAAAAATTCTGCCAGCTTCCTTATATTTTCCAAGAACTTCTTTTAACACATCTGCTGTTGTGGCATAATCATTTGACGTCTGTTTGCTTCGCATAAATGGTACCTTTGCGCCTGCCTTTATTGCAATATCCGCAATTACATCATCATCTGTTGATACCATTATATCATCAAAGATTCCAGCTTCTTTTGCAGCTTCTATTGAGTACTCAATTATTGGCTTTCCACAAAATTCTTTAATGTTCTTATGAGGTATGCGCTTGCTGCCACCGCGAGCCGTAATTATCGCTATATTCATTAGCTTTAATGCTCCTCTACTGTTTTTAAAAGTTCCTGTATCTGCTCAACTGATAACCATTCTGTATTTGTGCCTGAACTATATTCAAATCCCTGCTCTACTTTCTTTCCCCCAGCCTGAATCTGATCTTTATCCCACCAATCAAAATGAGGATACACTATAAAATGTTTATCATACTCATATGTAAGCATGGAATCTTCTCTTGTAACCATTATCTCATGAAGCTTCTCGCCCTCACGGATACCAACTTCCGGCATCTCACAACCTGGCAAAATAGCCTGTGCCAAATCTGTAATCTTAAATGAAGGAATCTTTGAAATGAACGTCTCCCCACCTTTCGCTTCTGACAAAGCCTTAATCACAAGCTCTACTCCCTGCTCAAGGCTTATCCAGAATCTTGTCATTCTGTAATCTGTTATAGGAAGTGACTTTCCACCATTTGCAACAATATTTCTAAAGAATGGTATAACAGATCCCCTGCTTCCAGCTACATTTCCATAGCGTACGATTGAGAAATTGACATCTTTCTCACCTGCATAAGCATTAGCTGCGATAAAAAGTTTATCCGATACAAGCTTTGTTCCACCGTAAAGATTTATAGGATTAACTGCTTTATCTGTGGAAAGAGCAACTACACGTTTTACTCCACAATCCAACGCGGCATCTACTATATTCATTGCACCATTTATATTTGTCTTTACAGCCTCCATTGGGTTGTACTCACATGATGGCACCTGCTTTAATGCTGCTGCATGAACCACATAGTCCACTCCATCAAATGCTCTGTAAAGTCTTTCCTTATCTCTTACATCACCTATAAAAAATCTAAGTTTATCTGCCTGTGGATGATTCTTGTATTCATTCTGCATCACAAACTGCTTATACTCATCTCTCGAATAAATAATTATCTTTTTTGGCTCATAATGTGCTAACACATAACTTACAAATTGATGACCAAATGATCCCGTTCCCCCAGTAACTAAAATTGATTTTCCATTTAACATGAAATTTCCTCCTGATATTTTCTATCAGTGCCTGGCACGACTTTAAAAAATAAAAAGCCACCCGAACCAAAACAGTCCGAGTGGCATCATACTTCATCCGATATATATTTATGCCTCCATGCACCATTCCGATTCCTCATGAATCTCTCATGTATTATATATCGACAATATTTAATAAATATTTATAGACCTTATTAATTATAATTCAATCTAAATGAATCTGCTATTTTTTCTAAATCTTCGTTCGAAACTTTGTGTTTTAGCAATGGCAAAAGTATCCTGTATTTTTCAGGAATATATCTGCCTATATATATGTTATCACAAGCTTTTGGAAATTCTGCATTTATATAATCACATAATTCTGTATACATCTCATACGGTATACTATCGTATCTCAAAAACATCACCTTAAGAGCTGCCAAAAAGCCTGAAAGCAATATATCAAGTTCAATTTCTTCTCTATATTGCGATAGTAACTTTCTTCTTTTATACTCATCTACTCTTAATTTTAAGACCATTAAAATATCATCATGATATCCAACATTTTTCTTTAATACCGTCGATTCAGAATTTACAAAGTAATGATATAATTCATAATTCACTATGGCAATTCTTTCTGCATACATATAATATAATCCCGAAAAAAATATATCTTCGTATGCAACATTTTCCGGGAAAAATATATTATTATCTATCAAGAAGTTCTTTTTGTATATTTTGTCCCAGACCCCATAACCCAGACAGTTTGAACATATAAATTCTTTTCGCTTTTCGCAGGTGTCTACCAGAAGATTCGCCACCTTTTTATCCAGCTTGTGTTCCTTTGGTTTACTTCCATCATCCCGGAAAAATTTGCAATATACAATATCCCTGTTATTATCCATCATTTCCCGCAACAATATTTCGTACATATCAGGTTCAACCCAATCATCAGAATCTACAAATCCAATATATTCTGCTGTCGCATAGGTCATTCCAATGTTTCTCGCTTTACCTTGTCTGCCATTCTCATCACAATGAATAGCTATAATATTGTCAGGGTACATGTTTTCAAATTGTTGTATTATATTCCATGTATTATCTGTCGAAGCATCATCGACAAATATAAGTTCCATATTTTCTATTCCTATAGTCTGGTTTTCCAGCGATTCAAAACATCTTTTCACATATTTCTCAACATTATAGCAAGGAATAATCACACTAATAATAGCCATATTCTCATATTCTCCATATTTATAAGTTCCTATTAATTTACAATTTTCTTTAATCCTATTATAATATATCCATAGATTATATTCAGGAGCGATTTATGAACATATTATTTTACAGATATAACAGCATTTGTGAACGCGATATTATAAAGGCATTCGAGACATTAGGTCATCATGTAAAAACTATAGATACAGAAATCTTTCGAAAGGATGTAACAGCCAGAGAGACTTTATCTCTTGTACACAGTGAGCTTTCATCTGCAAGCTACGACTTCGTATTCACTATCAACTTCTATCCTGTAATTTCAGAAGTCTGTAATATTCATCATATACGTTATTTGTGCTGGATTGTTGACAGCCCTGTTCTGGAACTTTTTTCTAAAAGTATCTCTAACGCATGGAACCGTATTTTTCTTTTCGACTCAGCACTTTTAAATGACTTTAGTCATTATAACCCGGATAGAATTTTCTATCTTCCTCTTGCATGTGATGTGGGCGATAAACAGTCATATATTCGTAATGCCTCAACAATGCAGTTGCATAAATTTCATCACAAAATATCATTTATCGGTTCACTATACAGTGAAAAAAATCCTTATATTCATTTACAGCACTCTTCAGAATATATGAAAGGATATCTTGATGCTGTAATGAATACACAACAGAGTATATATGGTGCATATATCGTTGATGACATGATAACTTCTGAAATCATTGATTATTTTGATAAAAATATGTCTAAAAAATATATTTTTCCTGAAAAATCAAACGCTGATTATAAAGCACTTATAAGCCAATATTATATCGGCACAAACATTACCGTACTCGAAAGGACTCATCTGCTAAAAGAACTCTCCAAAACATATGATGTCGATTTGTATACGTTCAGTAATACTGATATGCTCCCTGATATTCATGTTCACAATGGTGCAAACACAATTACTGAAATGCCCATAATTTTTCACGAAAGCCAAATAAATCTGAATCTCACATCGCGTCCTATACGAAACGGCATACCACTTCGCATATGGGATGTTCTCGGATGCGGAGGATTCTTATTGACCAATTATCAGAATGATCTGTTTAAGCATCTGGTTCCTGGCGAGCATCTCGATATTTACTCAAGTGAAGAAGAATTTTTCGAAAAAATTCTATTTTATTCTTCTCATCCTGATATATGCTGCGAAATTGCTCATAATGGTTATGAATTCGTAAAAAAATACCATACATATACCATAAGATGCGAAGAACTTATCCAACTTGCGTTTTCTATCTAGAGAATCTATTATAAGATTCTCCAGATAGAATCATTTAAAATTTTTCATTATAAGCGGCATATCTTCTTTTAGATTTTCTATAGCACATTCATATGCCGCAAGCATTTTTCTGCCCTGTTCAACCAGATCATTCACAAGCTTTGTCGGCGAATCATTTTCACTGTACTTAAGTACCTCGCCCTGTATCTCATAATCCGTCTTTGCCATATATGCCTGCAGCATACTTGTCACATAATTCTCTTCTATATGTTCAGTCATCTGTGAGATTCCATCCATAGCTCTCACCATCTGTGATGAGGATGATTTTCCTTTCGCATTTAAACTATCCATTTTTGAATATATCTTTTTCATTTCCTTTATATTGTCTTCTAGTTCTGCTATTTTATCCGGTATATTTTTTATCTGTTTTATTATATACTCTTTTTCATCACCATTTAAGTATGTTCCAACATTTAATATCTCTGATATGTCATATGTGTTGGCACAATACCTTTTTATTGCCTCTTTCAGGCTGATAAATTCTGTTCCAATTATTTTTGCACCACCCTCTGTAGCATTTATAACCTTTAAATCATCATATGCTGCGATATAATTTTCTATCCACTTGCGGTAAATATTCATATTTGCTTCCGTGAGCACCATGTTTCCGTAATTGTCTTCCACCTCTATATATTCTTTCTTTTGAGGATTAATTTTGTCATTTCCCTTTCCATATGCTCTGTCCGTATGCTCAACGCCTCCGGGATATGCCAGATCCTGTCCTACAAGAATAATCGTTTTAAATCCCATCTCATGCAATAATGCCAATGCACTTGTAGCAACAGAACCACCTGTCGGAAGCTGGATAGTATCTTTTCCTATATCATCAAGCATTTTTTTCAGATAACTTTGTTCATCTATTTCATAAAAATGTTTTGCCTTGTTTAGTTTTACAACGTCTTTATTAGAATTCATAGCCAGTGCTATAGGAATATATTTGAATTTATCATTTTTAAACAGGACAAGAGGTTTTCTGGAATCTATGCTCATTGTCATATCAGGAGTGATTCCATTTTCAAGCACTGTATTTAATGCAGTATCGACAACCATTAAAAATGCCTTATCTTTTATATTTACAAGTTCTCTTACGTTTTTATCTAAAGATGGTCCGGCTGCAACTAAAACTGCCGGTATTCCATTCATTTTCTTCTTTTCTATTATATCTACTAACTGACTGGTCGAATTGTGTTCCAACATATCTCCGGTGAGTTCATATGTATTGTGCTGTATCTCAACGCCTCTCAGTATCATTGTATTTCTCGTAAAAATAATAAGTTCAATAACACTCATATATATATCAAGCATTTCCTGATATTCTTTTTTGAAAATCTGCAGATAATTTGGCAAAACAGCTTGTACCACAAGTTGATAATTCGAATAATTCACCACTGTCTGGAGTGCATGAAAGAGAAACTCATCATTTACGCCCTTGACTGTAATACACACATTTTCGTTTTCTGCCAGTTCTACCAATTCGTTATAATTCATAGCCTTCCAGAATATTTCCTGACATGGCTCATAAACAATTATTTTACAATCTCTTTTTAATTGACTTAACTTAAGCAGGCTCTTTCCGTCTGCCATTCCAAATACTATTATTACACTATTTTCATTAATTTCTGGTTTATCAAACTGTTCAACCCACTGCCTTGACGCTTCATCCGGATCATATATGCTGTTCAACGGATAAAATCTATTGTTTGTTTCTATTGCAACTGTCTTTCCCTTTTCTGTCTCTATATCTGCAACATTGTATTTATCAATCCTGTTATTATATATCCTTTCTATCCTTTCCTCACCAAGTGCATTAAAGCACTTAACAATTCCCGCTATTGTCTTTTTAGCATTCCCTTCAAATATCATCTAATTATTCTCCATATATACATAAAATGTATTCTTTATCTCATATTCAAGTGTATCTGCCAGAAGCACCTCGTCCTTTGCAGTATATGACTCATTCATATTCTGAATCTGCTGCACTACAGTATTTATCGGAAATTCTATTCCACTGTTTACTATTTGCTGTGCCCATTCTACTATTTCCATCATCATCGATATTGTTGTACTGATATGATCATTTATATAATTCCATAAACCATCTGTGCTTTGTCTCAAATGCTTTATCATATTATCTATATTATCAATCTCTTTTTTTATTTCTTCTATTTTTCCCATACTTTCTTCCGCCTCATTGTGAAAAAAATAGGACCGGCATAGCCGATCCTATTTAAAATTGTACAGATGTGATTACTGTAATAATGAAAGAACACCCTGTGTAGACTGGTTAGCCTGAGCAAGCATTGACTGTCCTGCCTGAGCAAGAATATTGTTCTTGCTGTAAGAAACCATCTCTTCAGCCATATCTGTATCACGGATACGAGACTCTGCTGACTGAGTATTCTCTGATACATTATCAAGGTTATTAACTGTATGCTCTAATCTGTTCTGTAATGCACCAAGTGCTGAACGCTGTGTAGAAACTTTCGAAATAGCATTCTGGAATGTCTTCATTGCTGTTCCAGCATTTGCAAATGTATCAACCTTATTATTAGTTCCTGCCGTAATTCCAAGCCCTGTTGCATTCATAGCCTTGATTGTGATAGAAATCTTCTGTCCAGATAATGCGCCAACCTGAAGATTCTTAGCTTTAAATCCACCTGAAAGTAAGTTCTGTGTATTGAACTGTGTAGTAGATGAAATACGATCAATCTCAGATGTAAGAGCATCAATCTCAGACTGGATAGCTGTTCTATCAGATGTAGTATTAGTATCGTTAGCAGCCTGTGTAGCTAACTCATTCATACGCTGTAAGATTGAGTGAGCTTCATTTAAAGCACCTTCAGCTGTCTGGATAAGTGAAATACCATCCTGAGCGTTATCAGAAGCTTTGTTAAGTCCTCTGATCTGGCTTCTCATCTTCTCTGAAATTGTAAGTCCAGCTGCATCGTCTCCTGCACGGTTGATTTTGTAACCAGAAGATAATTTCTCTGTTGATTTAGCCTGTGCTCCTGTTGTGATTCCTAACTGTCTGTTGGCATTAGCTGCCTGCATATTGTGCTGTACTACCATATTAATTTTCCTCCTTGAATTAAGTGAAGCGTCCATGCTTCAATGTGTTTTATTATTGTAACTCGCCGCCCAGCCGTACGCTCCGATTGGCTCATCACCAAGTAATACTTTGTTTACTTGCTATATATATCGGATAGGCAATTCAATACTTTATACCTAATTTTAAATTTTTCATATTTTTATTCTGTTTTTTTATTCAAATCAATTTTAATAAAATCATTTTGAATAAAACATATAATAAAATATATCCATATCCAATATTTTCATTCTTTGATCTATACTCAATTTTTATTATCCATAAACTGCGGTGCAACATAATTTGTGTTAGTCATATTTTTATAATATTTATTTACCACGTTCTGACCTTTGCGCACTTCTCTTGCCTGTTTTTTTACACTTGTAAATTTCGCTGTCATAAGATCCTTGTTGCGGGCTTCCTGACTTTGTATCTGTACACTTTTATCTGTAATACTTTTTATATGCTGCTGCATTATACGGATTTCTTCTTTATGCGCTTCTTTATTGCCTTCAAGTTCCTCCTTCATCCGTTCAAACAGTTTTTCAAATCCACTGTCCAGCTGATCCAGTTGTTCTATGAGCTTTGCCTTTTCTTCTACCACCTCATCAAAGTCATCCGGTTTTAGTTCCGGGTCTTCCAGCTGATTTTTCTGGACATTATCAAGCTCTATTATCCTGTCTAGTACTTTTTCCTTTTTTTCAAGGCTCTGTATCATTATATCTATGTATGTCTGTTCCATTTATTCTCTCTATACTTTCTTATTTATTTTGCACAAAAAAGCTTGTATTTTAGCCATTTG
>OBJG01000425.1_pt1 | contig 46122 bp, 39 predicted proteins | sample 1517941 | NCBI WGS metagenome assembly OBJG01 (sample SAMN04571712, study PRJEB22368) | human gut metagenome | biome: human gut; material: stool | host: Homo sapiens | place: Luxembourg | collected 2012-09-21
CTTTTTTCGTTGCCTTTTCTCGCTTCACAAGCCGAGAAAAGCAACCCAATTTCACCTCTTCCTCTTTTTTCGTTGCCTTTTCTCGCTTCACAAGCCGAGAAAAGCAACCCAATTTCACATCTTCCTCTTTTTACGTTGCTTTTCCAACTTCTTGCCCGCCCTAAAGGCAACCCGTATCGCTGCACAACCCGCCCCCCCTCCGGGGTGCCCCCTTAGTTCTTATGGGGGACCATCGGTTTTCGTGAGGGATTTAGAACGCCGCCGGTGCATAGAGGGCGTACTTCGCGCCCTCATGCACCGCTGCGTGCGTTCTCTAAGCGCGAGCGGATCCCGAGGCGAAAACCGATGGTCCCCTCACTCAAAAGTAATACTCGCATACGCATCCACCGTCCCATATCCCCACTCCCGGCTCGGATACTCCTCGCCTCGCGGAGTGGCTCCCCGGATCAAGAGTTCCGGCACAATGTTTCCGTTGAGTTCAGCGACACTAAACTGCTGTAAAAAGAGTGCGGCGATGCCGGTCGTGACAGCGGCGGCGACGCTGGTTCCGGTCATTGTGCCGTATTGTTCACGGGGATAAGGGCCAAAGATTTCGACGCCCGGTGCCGTCACATCCGGTTTGATAATGCCATTCGGCGTGAATCCCCGGCTTGCCTGCGCATAAAAGGCATTATTGACCGGGTTGTAAGCAGAAATTGTAATCGCATTTCTGGCGTTTCCGGGTTCGCAGATTGTCGTGTCCGGATTCGGGCGGGTAAACACCGTTTCGCCTTCCAAAAATTGGGTGATAGGAAGCCACATATGGTAGTGCGGATACTCCTGCCGGGAGGTGACGATAATTTTCCACACACCCGGCTTCGTGTCCTCGAAGCGGAATAAGATCACTTGATCCCTCGTCTGCCCCTGCACGCGGCCGGTTCGGATTTCAAGATTTGTATTTTCGATGGGAAACCGTTTCTGCCGCTGCAAACCATCTTCTGCCCGGGTTAGTCCCAACGAACTTCCTCCCGGCGAAATCACATCAAACGACACACTTCCGGGAGTCTGCCACCACAATTCGCAGACAAATCCAAGACTCGCTCTCGCAACGTCGATCTGAATTTCTTCTTCCTTTTTGGTAATTTCATAATGATGCCCGACGGGACCTTCATTTCCGGCGCAGGCGACGATACTTGCCCCTGCCATATTATTGATGTCGATGAGATGACAGAGCGGAGAGGCTCCGTCATGATTTCCAAGATTACTCCCCATGCCGACGCAGATTGAGACCGGTCGCCCCAGAGAATACGCCACTTGCAGAATATACATAATTCCTGCCATAATATCATTTTCCTGATAACAGGGAACTTTTGACGGCACGCGGTAATATTCGCGGTAACTGTTTTTCGCCTCTTTGCATTTGACAACAATAATCTGAGAAAGTGGTGCAATGCCCGAAAATTCCTTACCTGGGATTTCGTTGCCTGCTGCCACGCCTGCCAAAAATGTTCCATGACCGATATCATCGCGCGTCGGCAGATAGGAAGATGGCTGTTCCCGTTTTAACGCCTCATTGATCTCCTGCTCCGAAAACACACGGCCATAATCAAACTGGGACGGGCCGCCCTCGCGGATCGTCTGATCCCAGATCGAATGAAGGCGCGTCGTTCCATCGGCATTGCGGAATGCCTCATGCGTAAAATCAATGCCCGTATCAACAAATCCCACGATCACACCCTGTCCGTAAAAATCCAAATACGGCTGCCTGCGAATCTGCATCACGCCGGCAGCCTCCAATGCTTCATATCCCATAAGCCCATATACGTGCGGCACGGTGCCGTAGCCAAATTGATTGATCGTCTGACTGTCAATCCTGCTTTCCTCTCGGTATACAATCGTTCCACCGCCGCCGATCCGGCTGTAACACGTGGGCTGGTATCTCTCCACCAACGTCTCTTCTCGGATATATGAAGAGACAATATAATCCAATACCTGTTCTGAGTAAATCGCTTCTGTACAAGTCACAAGTCTGCCTCCTGGCTTTTTTACCAAGTATATGCAGAAAATCAAAATTTTTTCACAGCATCTTCGTAGTTTTTTGTTATCTTCATTCTAAAACAAAAATCCTAATGCATGTACGGCAAATGCAGCCACCCACGCAATCACACATTGTGCCACTACGGTCAAAAACGCGGCTTTATTGCTTCCTATTTCCCTTTTCACGGTAGCGACCGCCGCCACACACGGCGTATACAACAAGGTAAATACTAAGAAAACAAATGCCGTAAATGGGGTAAATAACGTATGTATCTGCGATGCATCTCCTCCCAGGAGAACGGTAAGTGTCGATACCACACTTTCTTTGGCTGTAAATCCGGTAATCAATGCCGTGGAAATGCGCCAGTCGCCAAAACCAAGTGGTTTAAAAAGCGGTGCCGCAAGGCTTCCAATCATTGCCAGCAGGCTTTCGTCCGCTGACTCTGCGACATTAAGCCGAATGTCAAATGTCTGCAAAAACCATATGATGATCGATGCCAAAAAGATAATGGTAAATGCTTTTTGGATAAATCCTTTTGCCTTTTCCCAAATCAGCTGCACCACACTTTTTGCAGAGGGAAGGCGGTAATTTGGCAGTTCCATCACAAACGGCACCGGTTCGCCCTTAAATTTTGTCTTTTTCAAGATCAATGCATACAAAATGCCACATACAATTCCAAAAAGATACAGTCCGACCATCACAAGTGCTTGGTATTTTCGCGGGAAAAATGCACTGATCATCAACGTGTAAATTGGCAATTTTGCACTACAGCTCATAAATGGTGTGAGCAGGATCGTCATCTTGCGGTCACGCTCACTCGAAAGCGTACGCGTCGCCATGATAGCAGGCACCGAACAGCCAAATCCAATCAGCATCGGCACAAAACTCCGTCCTGACAATCCCGTCTTTCGCAGCAGTTTGTCCATGACAAATGCCACACGCGCCATATATCCGGTATCTTCCAAAATTGACAGGAAGAAAAACAATGTCACGATCGTCGGCAGGAAACTAAGTACACTTCCCACGCCCTGACAGATTCCGGAAACCACCAGATCATGCACAACCGGGTTAATCCGGACTGCAGTAAGACCTTTGTCAATCCACGAAATCACAGCATCGACACCCAGAGCCATAAGATCTGACAACCCGGCTCCGAGAAAATTAAATGTCATCGCAAACACCAATGCCATAATACCGATAAAGCATGGAATTGCTGTATATTTCCCTGTCAGCACACGGTCAATCATCATACTTCTGTGATGCTCTTTGCTCTCATGCGGACGCACAAGTGTCTTCTTACACAAATTTTCGATAAAGGTAAATCGCATATTGGCAATGGCCGCTTCTCGGTCTAAACCGGTCTCTTTTTCCATCACGGCAATAATCTGCTGAAATGCCTGCTTTTTCTCATCGGAAAGCCGCATCTCTTTTTCGATCAGATAATCATTTTCAATCATTTTTGTCGCTGCAAAACGAACCGGAAGTCCTGCTGCCTTTGCCTCGGGCTCCAGCATATGTACTGCTGCATGAATGCATCGATGCACCGCTCCGATTGGATCCTCCTCCTGCTTGCTGTCCGGGCAGAAATCAATTCTTCCCGGCGGCTCCTGAAATTCCGCTACATGCATAGCATGGCTGATAAGTTCATCAATTCCTTCGTTTTTTGCTGCCGAAATCGGCACAACCGGAATCCCAAGGATTTCCTCTAACTCATTGACACGCGCGGATCCCCCATTGGCACGCACTTCATCCATCATATTGAGTGCAAGTACCATCGGAATTCCAAGTTCCATCAGCTGCATCGTCAAGCAAAGATTTCGTTCCAGATTTGATGCATCCACAATATTAATAATACCCGTTGGTTTAGAATCCAGCAAAAAATCCCTTGTCACAATTTCCTCATTGGAATAGGGGGACAGGGAATAAATGCCCGGAAGATCTGTTACCGTTGCCTCCGGATGGTTGCGGATCGTACCGTCTTTCCGGTCTACCGTCACACCCGGAAAATTTCCGACATGCTGATTTGCCCCGGTAAGCTGGTTAAAAAGCGTGGTTTTTCCACAATTTTGATTTCCGGCAAGGGCAAACCGAATCGGCGTTCCCTTGGGAAGTCTTCTTGCTTCATCTTCTTCTCTTTCTTTTTTTGCTTTTCCCAGTTCTCCTACTCCCGGATGGGGAACTGCCTGATATGCCCGTTCCTTTTCCGGATTGCAGGTTTCCTCCGGATGGATTCCATCAATCTCGATCTTCTGTGCTTCTTCCAGCCGAAGCGTCAGTTCGTAGCCACGAACTTTAATCTGGACCGGATCTCCCATCGGAGCAATCTTTTGTAAAGTAATCTCTGTACCGGGTGTCAGCCCCATATCAAGCAGATGATGGCGAAGTGCTCCCTCGCCTTCTACTGCCTGTATGTAGGCACATTGCCCCGGCTGTAATTCATTCATTCTCATTTTATTCTACAATACTTCCTTAATCGCATCCATCAGTTCGTCATATGTCTCATACGCCGGAAGCTGTGGATATTCTGCCTTGATTGCGTCCGTGCTCTTAAACAAAAATCCGGCTTTACTTGCAAGAATCATTCCGATATCATTGTGGCTGTCTCCACTTGCGATCGTATCGTAGCCGATGGACTGAAGTGCCTTTACTGTCGTCAGTTTTGACTGTTCGCAGCGCATCTTAAATCCTGTAATTTCGCCATCTTCTGCCACAACAAGTTCATTGCAGAATATCGTCGGATATCCTAATTTTTTCATAAGCGGTCCGGCAAACTGGGAAAATGTATCGCTGATGATGATAACCTGTGTCATGCTGCGAAGTTCATCCAAAAACTCTTTGGCTCCCGGAATCGGATCGATCGTTGCGATGGTTTCCTGAATCTCCTTCAAGCCAAGTCCATGCTCTTTCAAAATTCCAAGTCTGAAATTCATCAATTTATCATAATCCGGTTCGTCTCTCGTCGTCTTTTTCAATTCCGGGATTCCTGTCGCCTCGCTAAATGCGATCCAGATCTCCGGTACCAAAACTCCCTCTAAGTCCAAACATACGATTTCCATTTTTCCGTTACCTCCGTACTTTCCTTGATTTATAAATAGTAAATCTGCCGGTTTTCCCAGCATCACCATCACTATTATAAAATATCCCTGTCACTTTGACAAGTGTATATCGAATTATTCTTGCACTTTCATTAAACTACTGTTAAAATATGGATACTTGGTATAAAAGGAGAATGTTTTATTATGAAGCAAAAAACTCAATATTACTTTCACTTATTGTTACTTTTGACCGCAGGCTTTCTGGCACTGTTTTTTTCGACCGAACCTGCTCAGGCAAAAGTAAAAACAACGATAAAAAACGGAGTCTGTACAGTTTCCGGAAAGGGCGCCATGACGGATGACAAGAGTTATAATAAAAAAATCAAAAAGGTCATAATTAAAGAAGGCATAACCTCTCTCCCAATTTGATGTGGATTCCCCTGTAAAATCTATTGAATTAACAAGCAATCTCAATTTGGAAATATTTATGTATCTGTCTGCAGAAAATATTGTGGTATCCAAAAAGGATCCCAAATATACTTCGATCGACGGCCTTCTCTACTCAAAGGACGGAAAAAGTCTCGTCCGCATTCCGAATCTCCGCAAAAAGGCAATTATCGCGGATGGGTGTGAGGAATTTTGTACCACGTCTGTAGAATGGGCTGGTGACGATGATAGTGATGCCTACATGGCATGCCGGAATCTCAAATCCATTACACTGCCGAAAAGCACTCAGACCATTGATACCAAAAAATATGTAACTCGCTGGGGAATCAGTTCTTATACAGAGGAACACTCCTCAGATAAAAAAAATTATATTTCCTTTACCATTGAAAATAAAAACATGCCGTGGAAACAGCTATCTCTTCTTCATAAAAAATTTAATACACCATATAAAAATCTCCAGAAAGAAGTTCCTGCCGTATTTGGACCGGGCGCACAGCAGGGCTTTATAACTACAAAAGACGGGACGGTGTTATTAAAATACGTTGGAAAAGACGACAACGTCTGTATTCCTCAGGAGATTACTAAAATTGAGGAAGAAGCCTTTTCATCATCAACCTTAAAGAACGTTATTTTTCCGGAAGGGCTGAAAAAAATTGGTGATAATGCCTTTGCTAATTGTAAATATCTTACAAAAGTCACCATTCCCGGCAGTGTAAAAGTCGTTGATGGTTTTTGCGAAAGCGGCATCCGGGAGCTTACCCTGGAAGAGGGCATTCAAAAAATAAATGAAAATGCCTTCTACGAGTGTAATCAATTAACTTCCGTCACACTTCCGGACAGCCTGACATCTGCCGCCGGTTTTGCACGTTGCAAAAAATTGGAGAAAGTGATTCTCGGTAAAAATGTCCAGTCTATTGGCGAATCTGCTTTTTCCAGCACATCACTTACCGAGATTACGATTCCGAAACGTGTGGACACGATCGATCAGGATGCTTTTTCAAACTGCAAGAATTTAAAGAAGATCACTTTCAAGGGCACTCCATCTGACATTTCGCCTTATGCCTTTGACGGAACCGCCGTTGTCTCGGAACCTGGCAGCATCAAGACACAATACACCTGGGCTGTCCTTGACCGCTTAAAGAGTACCCGCAAAAAGTCTGTCTTCAACGGTACATTTCACTGCCTCCGTTTAAAAAGCGCAGACGGATACGAACTGCAAATATCTTCCACCAAAAAGTTTACAAAAAAAACGACTAAGACTTTCGCTGTCAAAAAGGACGGAAAACGTGTATGCAGAAATCTAAAACTTCCTAATGACCTATATCTCCGAATCCGTCCGTACAAACTTACGGGCAGCGAGAAAACCTATGGAAAATGGACATACGCAGACTACGATACTTGGGGTTATGCCGACGAAACGTAACACACACTCAAAAAGGGGCTGCACTTTTTTGCACAGCCCCTCTTTCTCCGTTTATCGAATGATTTCAAAATACGGAAGCACATTGGAAATGTACGTATTCAGAATGTCTTTAAACTCTTTTGCCTGCTTTTCATCCCTAATCTCCCCCAATCCCCATTTCCTACCTTATCCTCTCAACCTGCTTCCACTTCGCAGATTGCTTTTTCCAAAATTTGTAATCCTTCGTCAATTTCCTCTTTCTTGACATTGAGCGGCGTGGCAAACCGCATTCCGTTTCCGTAAACTCCGCAGTTCAGAGTGAGCATGCGGCGTTTCAGACAGCCTGCCTTGACAGCGGTCCAAAGATCCGGTGCCGGACTTCCGTCCTCATGGGAAAATTCAATCGCCACCATCAGCCCAAGACCACGGACATCCGAGATACAGTTGTGGCGGCTCTGCATTTCACGAAGCTTTTCTTTCAGATAAGCCCCCATCTCGTTTACATTTTTTAGGAGACTGCCGTCCTCGAAAGCATCCAGCACCGCATTTCCGGCGGCGGCTGCACACGGATTTCCGCCAAAGGTCGTTCCGTGGGTTCCGATCGGCCATTTATCCATGATCTCCGGTGTCGAGATAACCGCACTCATCGGCAGACCGCCGGCGATGGCTTTTCCGACCGTCATAATATCCGGCACGACATCAAAATGCTCGCTCGCCCACATTTTTCCGGTTCTTCCATAACCACACTGGATTTCGTCAAAGATGAGGAGAATGCCATGCTCGTCGCAGATTTTGCGGACTTCCTGCACAAATTTTTTACTTGGTACGACGTAGCCGCCCTCGCCCATAACCGGTTCCATATAGATACACGCCACATCTTCCGGATCCACGACGTAACGTAACAATTTTTTCAATTCAAACAGTGCGTAGTCCGTCCGCTCTTCCTCACTAAGTCCCGGCGGGCAGAGATCCTTTCCCGGATATGGGGCAAAATACACATTTCCCATGAGTGGATTGTAATGCCGGCGGTATTTGGAATTGGATCCGGTGATCGCGGTCGCGCCGACTGTTCGCCCGTGGAAGGAACCCATAAACGCAATCACTGCACTTCGCGCACTGTAAGACATTGCCAGTTTGAGGGCGCTGTCCGTCGCCTCCGCGCCGCCATTACTGAAAAAGATGGAACTCAATTTGCCTGGTGCTTTCTCCGAAAGCCGTTTTGCCAGCGTCAATGTCGACTCGTAGTTTACAAGGTTAAACGATGCATTGACAAGATTTCCCGCCTGCTCCTGAATAGCTTTCACGACAGTCGGGTAGTTGTGCCCCAGTGCATTGACGGCGATTCCCTGAACAAAGTCAAGGTAGCGGTCGCCATTGACATCGGTCAGATAGCACCCGGAAGCACTTTTTGCCACCAAATTCGTCTGCTTATAAAAAACGGGACTCAAATACTGTTTGTAATCTTCAAATTTAATCATAATAAAACCTCCATTCTAGTGCAACTGACTATTCATATGCTTTTTCCAAAATTTCTTCGACATCCTGCTCTGTGATCTTCACCGGATTGACCGCAAGAAGCCGGTATTCCATCGTTCCTTTGATAATCGCCGGGAACATTTCTTTCGTCACGCCAACCTCCGTCAATTTGCTTGGAATCCTCAGATCCGCAGCAAGTTTTTGCACCGCGCTAATGGCACAATGTGCCGCTTCCCACTTACTGAGGCCCGCGACATTTTCCCCAAGCAGTTTTGCAATCTTTCCAAACTTTTCCAGATTTCCCGGAATATTTTTCTCGATTACAAATGGAAGCATCATGGAATTGGCGGTTCCATGAGCAACGTGCGCCACACCTCCCATTGCCTGCGAGATTCCATGCACCGCGCCCAGACCTCCATTGACAAAGGCAGTTCCGGCAAGTGTGCTCGCGACTGCCATTTTTTCACGCGCCTCCAAGTTCAGCGGATCGTGTACCGCTGTCCGGATATTTTCCCCGATCAGGCGGATTGCCATTTCGCCGTAAGCATCGCTGAACGGATTCGCATTCAGTGAGACGTAGGACTCAATCGCATGCGTCAGCGCGTCCATTCCCGTCGTTGCCGTGATAAACGCCGGCATATGCAATTGCTGCAGCGGATCAATAACGGCAAATTTGGGCATCAAATATTCATGCGAAACGGACAATTTAATGTCGTTTTCTTCATCCGTTATGACGCTCGCCGCCGAAACTTCGCTGCCTGAACCGGCTGTCGTCGGCACAACGATTAACGGAAGAGATGGATTTTCAACCGTTTTGCTTCCACCAAAGAGGTATTCTTTCACGGAGCCTTCATTGGTAACAAGCATGCACATGGCTTTGGCGGTGTCGATCACGCTGCCACCGCCGACCGCGACGCACACATCACAGTCGCTGTCCTTGAGCACCTGCGCCGCCGCATCACAGACATCAATCGGAGGATCCGGCTGTGTGTCTGTGAAAAGCTGCACGGAATACCCTTTTTCTTCCAATGATGCAATGATCTTGGTAAATTCGTCGGTTTTGCCAACGTGCTTCCCGGTAACAATAAATGGCTTTTTTGCGCCCATTTCCTCAAATATTTCATACAATTGAAATGATATGCCTGCGCCAAATTTGACTTTGGTCGGGCTTTTAAATAAGAAATCTTTCATGCCCGTCTCCTTTCCATATACAACACAACGAGGCACAAAAGGAAAATTCCTTTCATGCCTCGTCGCATTTCTTACTTATTTGCGCTTATCTTATCATCTTTCTTCGATTCTGTCAATAGGCAGCTGCTAAATATACTGCGATAACGTTTTCACTGCATCCATCCATAGACAGCCCTTTTCAAAACCCCGTCACATTGTTCTGGTGATTGTAATTTTTCATCTTCGCCTGCCATTTATTTCCCTCATGCTCGTAATAGCGGTACGTCTTTTCATTGATCTTCCCGCTTTCCCTCATTTCTGCCATGCGTTTCCAAAACGTCTCGTAATCCGCCTTCGCCGCATCTTTATAATTGTTGGAACTGTTCATTTGTACGGAAGTCAGCAGCTGCTCCAATTCCGCGATTCTCCTTCTGCCAAACATTTACATTTCCCCTTTCCATGTCACTTTCGGCTGCGCTCCATGCTCCCCGATGTGTTTCTCCATCCAAGCCATGTTATACCAGCGTCCAAACTTAAATCCACATTTATAAAATTCACCCTCCATACGAAATCCCAGATGCTCATGAAAATGTACGCTGTCGCATGTCAAATATTCATCCTCGACCTCCGGCACGCCGATACAGGCTCCCATATTTTGGATGCCCATTTCCCGCAGTTCTTTCTCCAGCGCCGCATACAGTCTACCGCCTCACGGATCTGTATATTGGGTTCTAACATCGTATCGCTTCGTTTCCTTTTTCTTAAGTATAGCACAAAGGGAGGGAAATGGGCAATAGTTCGTGCACGACAGGAATCACTTGCTTTTCCTCTTTCCGCGGTGCCGGGCCGCATCTCTGCCCAAACCTCTCTCTACCATCTCTCCGCCACAGCCTTATTTCCCCCCAAACATACTCCTCCAGCAAACACCCGCGCCAAAAAAGGCGCCCCTCCGGGCGCCCTCTTATCCGGCAAACAGCTAACCATCGTCCTCGCTGCTTTTACTGCTGTACTTCAAATGTCGTGTAGACATCTTTTTTTGCTGCCATATCTTCTGTCACTTCGTCTTTCCCTTCTGCTGTGGTGTCAATCCCCGCTTCTTTGCCAGTCAGAATTTCTGTTCCGACTTTTATATCAACGGATTTCTGTGAGCCATCTTTGTATGTGGCTGTGCAGGTGATTACTGTGTCTCCGATCAATTGCTGACGTGCTTTCAAATCTTCCTGCAGATTTTTTCCGACATTTTCAAACAACGCTGAATAGCCTTTCTTTGTCAAATTGCCTTCCCCGACAAATGCGATACAGAATTTTTTTTCCGGTTTTTCTGTGCCGCTGACCGTAAAAGATGTGTATTCATTCTGGTCATAAAGGGAATCTGCTTCCGGGTCTTCGGAATCCGAAAATTCCAAAGCGACACCAAACTTGTTTTCCGGCTTTTTACGCAGTTTACTCTCGGAAGCGATCAGATATTTGGAATCCTTTTTTGCAGCCACTGAAAAATAGCCTTTATTAATCGTATATGTGACACTCTTGATATTGTCGCCTGTGCAGCTAATCGGCGCAAGAATCCAATACGATGCCTTTTTTCCACTTTCATCCCCACTCCAGGCACTTCCATAACTCGTACTCGCTGTCGCATATATTTTCGGCTGCGCCTTCCCGGACGCCTCTTCGCCCTGAGTCGACCCACCGGATGCTTTATTCTTTTTCACCTCTGCCGCACTGACTGTTACCGTAAGGGAATTCAGTACACTCTGTGGTGTTGTCTTTGTCATTTTCGTGCCCTGCTGCGCCGGACTCTTTCCGATATCTGAAAAATGTCCGTATCCGATGCCTGCCACAAGTGCCAGACAAGCTGCTGCCGCAACCGTAGATTTTATTATTGTATGTCTTCTCATAGTATGTTCACTCTCCATTCGTGGTGCCCTGTCCCAGACTTCCAATTCTTCCTCGGAAACTTCCGGTCTAAGGGATTTCCTGAGAATTTGATCCAATTCTTTATCGTTCATAATCTGCAACCTCCAATTTCTTTTTCAAGATACTTTTTGCCTTGCGCAATCGACTCTTTACTGTATTTTCTGAGATTTTCAGACAGTCGGCGATCTCTGCGATCTTCATGTCAGCCGAATAAAACAAGTAGATTGAAGTGCGGTATTTTTCCGGCAGTTCACTTACCAGGTTTCGCACCAGTTCTACGGTTTCCTTCTTCAATACCTGATTCTCCGGAGTTTCCTCCGAAGTCGACATCGAAAGCTGATCCCCGCTCTCCAAATGTGCCTCATAACTTTCAAAAGATGCCAGCCGCTTTCGCCAGGCAAATTTTCTCCGTCTATTCTTCCACAAAAAGACTGCCACAGACAATGCATAACTCTTTATGTTTTTGTCAGAATCCAATTTATTTAATTGTTCAAGCAATGTCAGCATCGTGTCCTGATACAGTTCCTCGCCCTCGATATCACTTGCTGTCGTCATTTTGCAGAAGCGGAGGATATCCGGACCATGCGTAAAAACATATTGGTCAAATTCATGCTTTGTCATCTTTACTTCCTTTCCCGGCAATCATTCCGGACTAACTGCCTTTCAATTCTATATTGTAATAACCCGCAAAAAAGTTTATAATGAATTCGTAATTATTTAATTACATTATTGTAACTATTCAGGATCCAATGTATGGAAATCAATGAATCGTCGTGCTTGCACGTAAGAGACTTTGATTTCCATACATTGAGATCCTAATAGGGCTCCCCCTCCACATATGAGCATTTTTAGCCTTGTCAAAGGCGAGAAAAGAACACGAAGTGTTCGAAATGCGAATGCGGGGGAGGGGCGTCCGGAATAGTTACATTATTTAAACATTAGAAAGAGGACTTACTTATGAGACAATTAAAAATAATCCGCTTAACCATCCACAAAATACTACGGAACCTCCACACTTTCGTGCGCTGGGGACTTCTCGCCGCCGCAACCGGTCTTGTCATCGGGGGGTTCAGCACTCTTTTTGCCGCCAGCCTGCGTTTTGTGACCGATTTTCGCACCGAACGCCCGTGGATGATTTTTTTCCTGCCACTTGCCGGCATTTTCATCGTATTTTTGTACGGACTTTTTCAATATAAAAATGATAAGGGCACAAATATGGTTTTGTCAACCATTCATGCCGAAACCGAACTGCCTTTTAAAATGGCACCGCTCATCTTTATCTCGACCGTGATCACCCATCTTTTCGGTGGTTCTGCGGGACGTGAGGGAGCCGCATTGCAGCTCGGCGGAAGCATCGGAAACCAGCTTGGAAGGTGGTTCCGGCTTGAGGACCGTGACCGCCGCATCCTCGTTATGTGTGGCATGAGTGCCGCCTTCTCGGCGATCTTCGGTACACCGATTGCCGCCGTCGTCTTCGCCATGGAAGTCGTCAGCGTCGGTGTTATGTATTATGCGGCACTCGTTCCGTGTGTATTCGCTTCGCTCATTTCCTTCAAAGTTGCCAATCACATGGGGATCGGACCAAATGTATTTCATTTGCTTGATGTACCTAGTTTCCAATTATTACCAAGTGTTAAGGTGATTGTTCTCGCCATGCTGTGCGCCGGTCTGAGTGTTCTGTTTTGTATTATATTGCATTCTCTGGGGGATGTCTATCGTGCGAAATTGAAAAATCCGTATGTACGTATCCTATTTTCGGCAGTTATCATTATTCTGCTGACATTGTGCCTGCAGACCGATGATTATATGGGAGCCGGCGTGCCGGTCATCGCGCGCGCGATTCAGGGAAACGTCCACCCAACTGCCTTTTTCTGGAAAATTGTATTTACTGCGCTTACGCTGGAAGCCGGTTTTAAGGGCGGTGAGATTGTACCTTCGTTTTTCGTCGGTGCGACATTTGGCTGTCTGTTCGGTCAGATTGCCGGAATCTCGCCATCGCTGTGCGCCGGTGTCGGGATGGTTTCCGTGTTCTGCGGTGTGACCAACTGTCCGATCTCGTCACTCCTTATTGCATTCGAATTATTTGGCTACGATGCCGTTCCATATTTTATGATTGCCATCAGCGTGAGTTTCCTGCTTTCCGGCTATTATGGGCTTTACCACGATCAAACGATCGTTTATTCCAAATACCGTTCCCAGTACGTAAACAGAAAGGCACGAGACTAATCTCGTGCCCTCTGTAACAATATAGAAAGATATTCAAAATCATCCACACAGTCGTTTTTCAAGTTTAAAAAGCAAAACGCACTGTTTTTTCACTATTTATCCTTTTTTTCAAATATCATACGGAAAATGAATCGAACCAATGGTCCACAATAAAACATCTGATACAATATCGCCATTGGGAAATTCATCGCCCATGTCTGAATCCAAGTTCCAAAATCCTTCGTGTCCTTAAAAAGAATTGTTGCGATCAAGCTCATCGTTGGACACATAATACAGCAAATACAGATGGAAATGGCATAGGTGATAAATTGTGGCCGGTCAGCGGGACGCATCACCGTAAAAGCAAGTCTGCGCGCCAGTTTTCCAACGACAAAAAATTCTAAAATAAATGCTGCCGGAACCATGATCGGCATCTCATGAAGTGCGGCCAGAAATGTCTCTCCCCGTACTCCGCCCATGTTCAGCGCAACATTGTAGACAATCATTCCATAAACCATGATTGTCGCCATGATTAACGTAAATACTGCATCTTGAAATTTGTTCTTTGGCATAAAAAACCTCCTATAAAATAATAATAAACATTGTTTCTTCCTGTGTTGTTCGTTATCATCCCATAGGAGTGTGCGTTTCCAATTAAAACCATATTCTTTTAAAAATTTTAACACAATCTCAGCCTATATGCAAGCGTTTTTTATTGACAACCCGGTGCCTGTTTTGCTATCCTTAAAATTATCCAAAGCCTATGTGTTTTGTAGGATTTTCCGGATTTGACTTCAATCGGAACAACTTTTCCGCTCATTTCTATCACAAAATCCATCTCGCCCATTTTACTCTTTTTGCAGAAATATGGCTCAAATCCATTCGCCAACCGCAACAGAGTCTTTTCTATACATGTTCCTGCACCTCCAATTATACAGTACACCATTTGCCCCGTTTTTTGACTTTTATTCCACACTTTTTGCCCCGTTTTTCAAAAATCAGTCCTTGTCCTTAGCATTTACAATATAAATTCCCACGCACACCAGTCCAAGTGCCAGCACACTGCTCACGCCCAGCGACTCGGTTTCGTTCAGTAAAAGCGCGGACAAAATCACGCCGATCACAGGATTCATAAAACCAAATACGGTTACTTTTGACACCGGATTGTATTTGAGCAGCATTCCCCAGAGAGAATACGCCACCGCGGAGATCATTGCCATATAAATGAGCAGCGCCGCCGCACTCGCGGTAAAGGCTTTCAAATGCCCTCCCATTGCGGCTCCGCAGGCAATCATAACAATGCCACCAAGTATAAACTGATACCCGCTCAGCATGACAGGGTCTTCTTTTTGCGAAAACCGCTTCATGCAGACGGAGGAAAACGCATAGGCAACGGTTGACAACAAAATGCAGCCATCCCCTGCCGGTGAAAAATGAAAGTCCATTCCGCTGCCGGCGACATTAACAAGCACCACGCCCGCAAATCCAATCAGGCAACCGAGCATTTTGCGCGAAGTCACGGTTTCCTGGTGGAAAAGATAGCCGGCGACAAGAATTGCCACAAATGTACTGACCGCTTCGATGATTGAGGCTTTTACACCGGTCGTGTGCGCCAATCCGATATAGAAAAATAAATATTGAAGCACCGTCTGCAGAAGACTCAAAAGCCCGATTTTTCCGATGGCACTCCGCTTTGGCAGCAATATTTTCCGTTGCAGGATGCTTCCCAAAACAATCGTTAGTACACCTGCCAATGTAAAACGATATCCTGCGTATAATATCTGAGATGCCGTATCTGCCGCCGCAATCTCCATCATGCGGTAGCCGATCTTGATGCACGGGAACGCACTTCCCCACAATGTACAGCAGATCATTGCTCCGACGACGATCACCCAGGTTTTTGTCATGAAATTCGTTTTGTTCTTCATTTCTCTATCTTAAAATACCGGATACTGTCTGCCAGTTTCGCCGCGATCGAGCGAAGTTCTTCCGCACTGGAATTGACTTTTCAAATGTATCCGCCACTTCATTTGTCTGTTCATACGTTTGTTTCGTACTTGCCAGATTGTTCTGTGCAAATTCGGAGAGAGCATCCATCGAAGCCAAAATTTCATTCCGCACTTCTTCAAGTTCGCCCGTACTCTGCTTCATCTGCGACATCCGCTGCATGGAATCCCCAATTTCTTCCATTACCTCTTGCAGTACCCTCTGCGTCGCTTCCATGCTGGCACTCTGGCTGTTGATCGTCTCGCGCATCTGCTGCATACTCTCTACCGCGCGGTGCGAATCCTCATACAACTGTTTTGCCGTATTTTCAATCTCACCACTGGAAGCATTGGACTGCTCCGAAAGCGTTTTGATCTGATTGGCAACGACAGCAAATCCACGACCGCTCTCACCGGCTCTCGCCGCTTCAATCGAAGCATTGAGACTGAGAAGATTGGTTTCTTCCGCCACAGATGCGATAAATGCCGTCGCTTCCTGAATTTTCTGCACCGACATATTCGTCTGATTCGTCTGCTCCTGTACATTTTTTATCATTGCTTCTACCTGTTCATTGATGCTACACAGAGTTGCAATTGTCTCTGCCGCTTTTTCACTGGATTCCTGCATCAAAGCCGCTGTCTCATTGAGAGATTCTACTTCTATAGAAGCCTTCGTGATCATATCCCCCATCCGTTTCATATGAAGGGAGGTATCTCTTGAATTTTCTGCCTGTTCTTCCGAATTGTGAACGACGCTATGAACCGCTTCCCGAACATTATCCATCGTATAACCGGTATCTTCTGCTGCCTTTTCCAATACCTGCGAGGCTGCCAAAAGGCTTTTTGCATTATCCGAGATTTCCAGTATGATCGACTGCATCGTATCGCGTAGTGCCACGGTCGCCCGCGAAAGGTCGCCGATTTCATCTTTTTGCTTCAATAATTTTTCTTTTACATCGACTTCCAGATTTCCTTCGGCAATCGTCCGTACCAAATGCACGCTCGTATTGATATTCTTACTCATGGAAGATGCCAGTTTCATTGCAACACCGATACACACGAGCATAATACATCCAACCGCAATCGCGATCGTAATAAGCATCTGATTGATGATGGCATCTTTCTGTTGTTTGTTCGTTCCTACAAATACCATTCCCACGACGTCACTGTCAGAATTTTCCTGATATACTGGCATAAAATAGCCGTAATTCAATGTTCCTTCGATGGATACTGCATCGCTGAAATATTCTTTCTTTCCCTGCAGCACCTGTTTTACGATCGTTTCACCGGCTTCCGACTGAAGCACGCGGTCACCGTTTTTATCTTTCGCCGAAGTCATGATCCTCGTTTTTCCGTAGAAAAATGTGACGTCCATGCCGGTGTTTTCCTTGATCCGGTCCACCAAACTGTCGGATTTCGATACATTGTAACTGCCCTTCCACACGTCGCCATTTGTAGACTGTATATACTGTCCGGCGTTCTGGTCATACGCCGCAAGCGTCGAAGCCGCTGTTCCTTTCAAGGCTTCCTGAATTTCATCCAGCATCGAACCGCGCATCATCGTAAGGGTCAGTGCCATAGACACGATACCCAGCAGCAATACCGGACCGATTGCCAATAACAGTATTTTTTTCTTAATTTTCATTGGTTTCCCTCCTGTTCTATTTTACAACTTCTACGGTTTTAAAGTACCAGTTAATCCCGCCGGTAATCGTCTTATCATCCAATGTCTTTCCTTCTTTTCCAACCGTTTTTCCGTCATTCGTCTCAATCACGCCGTCAAACACGCCATTTTCACCGGATAAAATCTGCTTTTTCGCCTCTTCCACTTTTTCCGCCGTTCCCTCTTTACAAAGACCGGAAAGTTCTGTGATTCCCACCAGATTTTCGTTCATTCCGCCGTAATAGTTCGAACCGTCCCAAGTACCGTCGATCACGCTCTGCACTGCCGACGTATAATACGCACTCCAGTTCCAGATCACGCTGCAAAGGCATGCTTTCGGTGCCTCTTTGCTCATATCCGAGTTGTAACCGATACCATACACGCCCTTTTCCTGTGCCATCGTCTGCGGATACGAAGTGTCACAATGCTGTGCAATGACGTCGCATCCCATGTCTAAGAGTTTTGCCGCCGCGGCTTTTTCCGCTTTGGGATCGTACCAGCTGTTCGTCACTTTCACGTACACTTTGGCATCCGGATTTACCGAATAAATCCCAAGTGCAAAGGCATCCACGCCTCCCGTCACTTCGGAATTTGACGAATCCATCGCCGCGACATATCCGATCTTTCCGGACTTTGTATTCATCCCTGCGACAATTCCGCTCAGATAACGTGCCTGGTAAATTCTTCCAAAATAATTATTAAAATTTTTTCCGTTTGACATATAGCCGGTTCCGTGTGAAAAATAGACATCCGGATATTTTTCTGCCATTTCCGCAACTTTTTTCATGTAACCCCAGCTCGTCGCAAAAATGATCTTGCACCCTTCATCGACGCAATCTTGAATCGCTTCTTCCGTCACCTTTTCATCGGTGTCGGACACGTTATTTTTTCGAATGATCTGATCATCGGAAAGTCCCAGATTTTGCTGCATTCCCTGAATTCCAAGATCGTGCGTATACGTATATCCGCTGCCCTCCGCCGGATCGCTCAAATGAATGACACCAATTTTAATCTTTGCTTTTGCCTCTTCTTTTTCTGCCGTCTGTGCCGTTTTTTGTGCTCCTTCGTTGGTCGCATAATCGTCAATTTTCTGCGCCGCACCACACCCGGTAAAGAGCACACACGACAATACGACCGCAAGCATTTTCCGTATCGTTTTTTTCATCTGTTCTCCTCCGTTTCCCATGTGAAAAATCCACAATAATTTGCATAGTTTCAGTATATCACAAATGCATTTCTAACACAATTATAAATAACATGTAACTATTCAGGATCAATGTATGGAAATCAATGAATTGTCGTGCTTGCACGTAAGAGACTTTGATTTCCATACATTTAGATCCGAATAGGGCTCCCCTCCACATATGAGCATTTTTAGCCTTGCTAAAGGCGAGAAAAGAACACGAAGTGTTCGAAATGCGAATGTGTGGGAGGGGGAGGCTGAATAGTTACAATAATATGTAAATTTATTTGATTTCCACGAATTCTTCGTTTATAATAATGGTACATTATGATTTAAGAAAGGAACCTCATCCGATGCATCAGATAAAAAAATTTGTAAAAACAGAAACCGTTCTTTGTATTTTTTCTCTCCTTGCGCTCATTTCGCTCTTTCTGGTACCGCCGGATGCCGCTTATTTGGATTATATCGATTTTCGAACATTGGCAATTTTATTCTGCCTCATGGCCGTTATGGCAGGTTTTCAGGAAAATGGTCTGTTTGCTGTAATCGCACAGTCTATCCTCTGCCACGTAAAAAATATACGACAGATTTTATCTGTCTTAGTTCTCTTGTGCTTCTTTTGCAGTATGTTCATTACCAACGACGTCGCACTGATCACATTTGTGCCGTTGACAATTATTGTATTCCACATGCTTGATGCAAAATTAAAAAAATGGTTGATTCCCACCATCGTGCTTCAGACGATTGCCGCCAATCTGGGAAGTATGCTGACTCCGCTCGGCAATCCACAAAATCTATATCTTTATGAAAAATCCGGCAGCAATATCGGCTCTTTTCTTCTGCTTATGCTGCCTTTTACTTTCGTTTCGCTTCTCCTTCTCTGTGCATGGATTCTTATTATATGCCGCCGGGAATCGACTGCTATTCAGGTAAATTTTGAAAAAAAGGCATCCATTCAAAGTCCGCTTTCCGTTCTCGGCTTTTCTCTCCTTTTTCTGACCTGCCTGCTTACTGTTCTTCATGTGATACCGTGGAAAATCACTTTAAATATTGTCCTTATCAGCATGATTGGCTACAGTCGGAAAACTTTTAAGAAAATTGATTATTCTCTTCTTTTCACATTTACCGCCCTTTTTATCTTTATCGGAAATATTGGGCGAATTCCGTTTTTTCATGATACCATTGCTAATATTATCAATGGACATGAAACGCTTACTGCAATCCTTGCCAGCCAGTTTATGAGTAATGTTCCCGCCGCAATTCTTTTGTCAGGATTTACCCGTCAATATGCCGACTTGATCATCGGAGTAAATCTTGGTGGACTAGGCACGCTGATTGCCTCCATGGCAAGCCTGATTTCATTCAAATTTTTAGCCAAAGAAATGCCTGAAAAAAAAGGTGCTTATCTTTTGTATTTCACGATAAGCAGCCTCGTATTTCTGGTACTTTTGATGAGTCTTTCTTATCTATTAAATGTGATGTAACTATTTTGTCATACCCGGATACAAACGTCGCTGCGTCCCGTCGTATCTTTCGTTACGACAATCTGTTTGTCGATTTTTTCCTTCAATTCCGACACATGCGATATGATACCGACCAGCTTATGTCCTTCGGTAATTCCGACCAGCGCCTTGTATGCCAGTGGAAGTGTTTTTTCAGTATCGAGCGAGCCAAATCCTTCATCGACAAACATCGTGTCGATCTGGATTCCGCCTGCCGACTCCTGTACCTCATCGGAGAGCCCCAGCGCCAATGACAGCGATGCCATAAACGACTCCCCGCCGGAAAGCGACTTGACACTTCGCCGCGTGCCATTATAATGATCGATAACACACAATTCCAATCCGCTCTGGCTCCGTTTATTCTCCGCTTCCCGCACGCGCTCTAACTCATACTGTCCATCGGACATTTTCATAAACCGTAGATTCGCACGGTAAATGATACGGTCAAAATACGTCATCTGCACATAGGTTTCGAGACTGATTTTATCTTTCGCCGTCAATGTTCCGTTTGCCGTCGCAGAAAGTGCATTGACCCACGCATATTTTTTCTCCTGCGCCAAAAGTTCACCTGCATTTTTACTTATATTTTCCTGAATGCCCGCGTTCGTTTTCCGGCGCGTATGCATTTCTTTCATTTTTTCGTCAAACATCGTCCGCTCCCCCATCAAAGCCTTCTGGCGTTCCAAAAGTTCCGGAAGATCTATGGTTTCCGCCGTTTCAATCGCTTTTTGAAGTCCCTCGATCGTTCCCTGCATCGCAGAAACCGCCTGACTTTTTTGCTGATATCTCTTGTCGGCGCTATCAAATTTTTCCTGTTTTTTCTTGACTGAAATTCGGATTTCCTGCTCTTTCTTCGCTGCCTCCCGGTAGCCGGAAAAACGCAGATCTGCCACTATTTCCTGCTTTTGTTTCTTCGCATTTTCAAATGTTTCCGTTTCCTTAATCTGAGATGCCACAAGTTCTTCCCTGCTTTGTTTTTCTTTCTCATAAGCAGTTTCACTTTCCGGAATTTTTTTCTCTAACCAAACTTTTCTCTGTATCCTCTTCTCTTCTTCTGACAATTCGTTCTGTCTTTTCAAAAGCTTCTCTTTTGTCTCTTTTTCCAATGCCGCGATCTGCTCGTCCGCGTCCGTCACTTTACCAAATAACTGCGAAAGTTCCTCCTCCAGATGGCTCGCTGCCTCTGTTGCTTTGGTATGATAAATGTTTGCCTGTTTTGCCTTCTCATTCACATTTTCATAAGCTCGCTCGCACGACATTTTCGCCTTTTTGAGTTCCTCCTCATGTGGCACTTCACTGGAAAGTTCTGCCACTTTCGGATGGCTCAATGAACCGCAGACCGGACATGGCATATCTTCCGCAAGCCGGCTTGCCAATAACCCCGCCTGTCCGTCACGATAGGCCTGATCCATCCGTTCATATACCTGTTTTTCCTTCTTATAGGCTTCGTCTGCCGCAAGGTATTGTTTCTGCGCTTCCCTTGCTTCGCTTTGCCGTTCCGTCAGATCTTTCTGTTTTGCTTTGATCTGTTTGATCTTCTGCATTTTTTCGTTTAACCGCTCTATTTCATGTCGTAGTTTTTCCTGCAATTCCCCGGTATCTGCGAGCATCTGCAACTCTTGTCTGTATTTTTCCAGTTCTATTTCAAGGTCTTTTATGCCCTTGTCTTTTTCTAATAATTGGGTTTTAATCTGTTCGGCAGAATGCCCCGCCTTCTGAATTATCTTCTCCAGTTCTTCCACTTTTTCGTACTTTGGAAGTTCCAGATGAATCTCCGTCGCCTGACGCAGAAGTTCTTCTGTCCCCTCCTGCTCTTTTTTCGCCTGCTCCCGCTGCTGTTTTGCAAGTTCTCTTTCTTCGCGCAGAGTCTGAATCTGCTCTCCGGCTTCCTGCAATTCTTTTTGCATTTTTTCTATCTGCTCTGCCTGCCCGATCTTTGCATTTACTTTTTCTAATTCTTCGTCTATTTTCGTCTCGTTTTCTCTTATTTTTCGAGCTTTTTCGACATCTTCCTGTTCTAATTCGCTCAGTATTTCCAATACTTTTTCGATTGGAAGTTCCTTCTTTTTTGCTTTTTCCACTTCCAAAAATAATACATTTTCTTCCTCACATAAAATCCCCTGAATATACTGCTCCATGCTCTTTCTAAGGTCCTGGCAGTTTCCGTACAACTGCTTTGCTTCGCCCGAAAGTTTCTTTTGCAGATTCAGATAACGCTCCGTCTGAAATAAACGGCGAAAAATCTCCTGCCTCTCCGATGTCGGCGCGATCAAAAGTTTCAGGAAATCTCCCTGCGCGAGCATCGCGATCTGGGTAAACTGCTCCCTGTCCACGCCCAGCAGGTCTTCTATCACAGTGGTTACTTCCTTTTTCCCCGATACCACGACGCCATCCGGCAGAATCAGTTCCGCATTAGCTTTTTCGGTCGTCATGCCCTCTCCACGCTGTTTTTTTCTCGCGTATTCCGGATTTCTTGCCACCTCGTAGGTCTGTCCTCGATGCGAAAAGACAAGACGCACTTCCGTTTTCGTGTCACTGTCGGCGTACGTGGAACGAAGCATCCATTCCTCACGGTTTTCTCCGCTCGGTCTTCCGTACAAAGCATAGCAGATGGCATCAAATATCGTAGTTTTGCCGGCTCCCGTATCTCCTGTGATCAGATACAATCCGTCATTTCCTAATTTTCCCATATCCAGTTTTTTTGTATCCGCATACGGTCCAAATGCTGTCATTGTCAAATATAACGGTCTCATATCCTCACTCCTTCCACACGGTTTTCATCATATCCTGCACGAACGCGCGCTGCTCTTCATTCATCGGCTGATTATTCTGCATCTCATACAATTCTTCAAACAATTCGATCGGCTGTTTATGCTCCACATCCGCGCCCTTTTCCACCAGTTGATCCTGCCTGGTCCGCGTATTATCATAATTCAATTTCATAAGATTTGGGTAAATTTTTCGAAGTTTTCCCATCGCATCCGGAATATCTTCCTCATCTGTCAATGTGACGTGAAGATAATCGTCGGTTTTCTGGTCTTGATAAAAAGATTCTTTGGTTAATTCTTCAAATGTTCCACTGATTTCCCGCATATCATGTTTGGGAATCAACGGAGCCGTACGTATCGCAATCGTTTTCCCTTCGATGTCTAATATCGTCACGGATTTATGGTGATTGGCCTCAGAAAAAGAATATTTAAGCGGAGTTCCGCTATAGCGGACCGTATCTCTTCCTACCCGCTGCGGACCATGAATGTGCCCAAGTGCGACATAATCAAAGGCATCAAACACCGAAACATCGACGTTATCCAGTCCCCCGATCATTTCCTCCGAATCCGAGCGGGAGGCCCCGGTCACAAACTGGTGCGCGATCAGAATATTGCATTTTGTTTCGTCAACGTCCATGTGGTCAATTGCCACACGGCACGCATCAGAATAATTTTTGATATTGTCAGTTTCCTCCGGAAATACCGTTTTGACAGTAATTGGCCGAACAAACGGAAGCATATAAATATTGATTTCATTCCCATTTTCTTCCAAAGAAAACGGTTCCACCTTCCCCTCATACACAGGGGAAAAATGAATTCCGCTGCGGTCGATCAGATCTGACGCAAATGCAAGTTTAACCGCAGAATCGTGGTTTCCACTGATGATATACACCTGCAGTTCCCGTTTCGCAAGGTTTGATAAAAATCCGCCAAGAAGTTTTACTGCCTCTTCGTTTGGCACAGATTTGTCGTAAATATCTCCCGCGATCATCACTCCATCCGGCTTCTCCTCGTCAATGATCTCCAGCACTTTCCGTAATATATAACGCTGATCTTCCACCATCGAAAATTCATTCACGCGTTTTCCGAGATGAAGATCTGACAAATGCAGTAACCGCATCGGCTCCCTCCCTTGTTATTCAATGTCCAACAGTTCTTTTACCATCGCCGCTGTATATTCTACTTTTTCCACATGATTTGCTTCGATCTGATACAACGCATGTGCCGCAAGATGTTCTGCCGCCTGCTCCAATGGACGGATTCCCGTCGTTCCTTGGTATTTTTCCATAATGGCATCCAAGGCATCTTCGCCGACGATACATTCTTCTTTTTGCATGCTCATATGTTTCAGCACTTTCGGAAGAGCAAACTGGGAAAAGATGGTTTTCTTTTCTTCGATCGTATAGTCCGGTATATCAATAACTGCAAAACGTGACATCAATGGCGCACTGATATTTTCCTTGTCATTTGCCGTCGCGATTGGATACACTCCTACGGTCGGGATACGGCATTCAATGTAGTTGTCCGTAAATCCAAGATTGTCCAATAAGGTCAAAAGCACGTCTGCCGGATTTCCATTTCCTTTTCCGGAATTTGCCTTATCCAGCTCATTGATGATAAATACAAGATTGGAAGATTCTGCCATTGCAAAGGCTTCCATGATAATACCTGCTTTTGCATTCGCATAAATACGTGAACTTCCGGTAAGCTGCTCCGGATCGTTGATCGAACTCATATCCAGTGTCGTCCACGGCAGCCGCAGAATACGTGCTACGGCATACGCGATCTGCGATTTTCCGGTACCTGCCGGGCCACAAAGCAAAATACCATACGCCGGCAGTGTATGTGTACGATTGATCTGAATGATCGTCTCGATAATACGTTGTTTCACAGATTCCATCCCGTACAATTCCTCATCCAGGATTCGTCTCGCCTCATCCGGGTCAATGGATTCAAAATAATTGCTCTTCCACTGAATGTTCATCATCATGGAAAGTGCTCTCTGGGCATGTCTCTTTTCTTCCGCTGTCACTTCGCTTGATCTTGCCACGGCAAGATTTCTTCTCGCCCAAAGCCGCACATTGTCCGGCAATGTTCTTCCGGCGCAATTCATAAAATCGACGATACTCTGAAGGCTCGTAAGTTTCATATTATCGCCGTCTTCATCTTCTTCCTCAAGTTCATCGATCTCCGGCGCATCGCTGGCAAGCAGCCGTCCGATCATAAACTGCAGAAATCCGTCTTCTGCAGAAAGTTTCGTACCGCCGCCAAAACTGACCTCGCGTACTTTATAAACCGCATACCCTTCGGCTGTATTTTCTCCGGAAAGGCGCACTTTAATATGGTTTTCCCCAAGCCACTTAAAAAGACCGGTAAAACGTGCGTCCATACGAAGTATATTAGCACTCACGGTACCATTTTCTCCCTGATATTCAAATGCTGTCTTTTTCACCGGATTCGTGATCAATCCGATCGGATGATGGCAGCTTCCTTCCTCCAATGTTTCTAAGACCATGAGCGGGTTATCCACCGTCGGATTTTTCTCATTGGACTGAAATATTGTATATGTACATTCCGGCGCTTTTCCGGCATCCGGAGTGTGGGTAAAATCAAAAACAGGCATGTTTGTTCTCCTCTCAGTTGTATCCTTACAGTTTTTTCATCAATTCCCGAATTCGTTCTTCTGTCTCTTCGCACTCATCTGCAATCTGCGAAAGCGATTTCCCCTTGGCAAGTTTTTTGGAAATTTGTTCAAGAAGATTTGCTTCACGGCCTTCGACAAGCGCATCTTCTTTAATTCTCTGACTTAAATTACACATGGTTTCCACTTCCTTTCCCAAAACTCGGCTTGGAATATGATATTCTTCTTCCATGATACTAAGTCGTTCTTCGCTTGTCAAGCCTTTTGAGAACAAAGCCCCCAAAAATCGGTGCAATTCATGCTGTTCGTCGTATTCTGCAAGATCATTGGAAATCCCGATCATCACAAGATTGATCAAGTCCAGATCTCCATCCCACTTATGCTCTCCCACCAGATCATCCTGTGTCAGATGAATGTGGCACATGCTGTTTTCCGGCATGTTCATACAGATCCATATACTGTACACTTCACAGATATCTCCATAATCCTGTCCCTTGAAATCACGGTATTTCTGCGACGAGATCAAGCGGCTGACATAAAATATGCCACGGTTTAAAATAGGATATTTACTCGGTTCGTCTTTTTGGGGTTCAATATTTAGAATTACTTTTGTCAGACCACACTTACGGTGAACATAGAAAACAATATCGAAATTCACGCTGCCTTCGTTGACTATTGTATTTTCTGTGTTGAAACCAACAACTTCTTCCTCACCTTCCGAATATTTGGCATTCGTAAGTCCGGGATTCACGGGAACGACACCGATCATCGGCTCTCCCTCAATGTACGGCATGATTTCCTGCGGATCCATATCCTTAAAATCCTCCAGTGTATTTTTCATAATATACGCCAGAACAATCTTCTGTGCCAGCACTTTTTTCGCCTGCGCATCATATTGCGATTCCAATGAAACCGTGTTTAAAATATTGTGTAAATTTGAATTAACCATAGATTCCCTCCTAGTAGTTACGTTACTTTTATATAAAAAGCGTAGCATACAGGATTTAAGAAATCAATTGGCATTTGTACGAAAAAGTGGTCGTTCATACGTGCTCTTTTATATAGTATTCAATTTTTTACACATCAACCTCTCCCCAAATAATTTGATCTAACGGAATCCCCTTTGGCAGCATATCCAATAACGACTTACGATATAAGATTAAAAATTGATACAGGGAAATTTTTCCTTTTAAATAAGCACTCAGCCCCTTCAGAATCTTCTCATGCTCCTGAAATGTTCCGTGATAATATTCCATATCCATATAATTATTCCGCATTAGCGGATGATAAAAGACGGACCCATCCGTCATAGGAAGATAGCCATAGACATACATGTCCGAAGAATCCCCGCTTTTCTGCAGCAATTCCGTATCGCCCCAATTGGATAGCCCGTCTACGACGACAATTCTTTCCTCGGGATCCGGATTACGTGGATTCCACACAATATCCCCTTTTTTAAACGGCGTCGGGATATCCAGCCAAATACCTTCAAAACTGTTGCAAAGCAGGTCATTCTCTTTCGTTGTACCCTTATACTTTTCAAGCACATTCATAAAAGCCCCATCTTTCCGGTATGTCAAGATAACTCTGTCCTCTACATCCTGCACTGCCTGTCTCTCCAGCCAATACGTAACGACCGGCAGATCAACATAGGAAACGTCCTCTTTCGCATCCTCCGCGCAGCTTCGAAAATCCGGAAAAACTTCACGCGCTCTGTTATACTGCTCTATTTCATCATAATACGAATTCTGATAAACATATTTCCCGGGTTCCGGGTCTTTCTCAAAATCTTCCCGGATCTCATCCACCAGATTCATATACTCTTGCAGCATCTGATGAAGACTTTCCCACCCTGTATGCCATCCTTCACGCTCCGACACCTCGCAGTCGGGCATCGTCTCGATCACTTCGTGCCACTTCTCCTTTTTTTCGTCAAAGGTAAGATAATCATTTTTCCAAATAAGCCACGCTGTCTCCAGCGAGTTGAATTCATAGTGAATTTCCCGCAAATATTCCGCAATGTCTTTTGAATTGATCAAAGAATAAACATCCATAACAAAATCCCCTTTCTATACCGGCAAAACTATTATATGTAACGATTCAGGACTCCCGACGCCCTTATTCGCATTTCGAATAATTACCATTATATAAATTTTACCAAATGAGAATGACACATTTTGTCATGGGAGTTCTCTTTTCACCCCACGAGTGGCAATGGCCGCATTTTGTATTGTCTTATCTAATCCGTTCAAGATTTTCTTTCCTTCCTTGCACCTCTTTTGCAAACATGCTATACTATTTTCAAATATTTTAAGGGGAAGTGTTCCTATGACTGTTCTTGAAAACCTAAGAAAAGAATATCCGTATTTATATGAAACCCATCTGCACACGAGCGAAGCCAGCGCTTGTGCCGGTTCAACCGGAAAAGAAATGGCGCAGGCCTGCAAAGACGCAGGGTATACCGGCATTATCGTGACCAACCACAATTGGCACGGAAATCACTGCATCGACCCGTCTCTTCCTTGGGAAAAATGGATCCGCGAATACTACCGTGGCTATGAGGAAGCCGGAAAATGGGGAGAAAAAATAGGGCTCGACGTTTTCTTTGGCTACGAAGCCGGTTATCAGGGCACTGAATTTTTAGTATATGGAATTACCCTTGAATGGCTCATTGCCCACCCCGAAATCGAGAATGCCACGATTGAAGAACAATATGAGTGGATTCACGAAGCCGGCGGAATGGTCATCCACGCGCATCCTTTCCGCGAAGAGCCATACATCCCGGAAATCCGCTTGTTTCCAGAATATGTCGATGGAGTAGAAGGAATCAATGCGACACATTCCAGCCCCAAAAGCCGCAGCCACAACAATCCGGATTTTGACAAAAAAGCAATCGCCTATGCCACAAAATACCACCTGCCAATGACCGCCGGTTCGGACATTCACAATACCGCATTATTCGGTGGCGGCGTCGCATTCCGGCGAAAACTAAAAGACATTCATGACTACTGCGATGCGATCCGCGGTGGAGAAGATTATATTTTAACAAATGGAGAAAATTGGTATACGAAAGAGGGCAAGCAATTGTACTAACTCATTCCAGCACATCTTCCCCCATCTCATAAAGCAATTCATTGATGTCAATAAGTGACAGTTCACGTTCGAGGCCAAAAATCAGTATCGCATCGCGGCGGTTTTTGCTATATAAAATGCCGGCTTTTGCTATTGTAAGAAGCCGGTTGCACTCCTGCAGTGTCAGATGCATCGCGGCGGAAAGCGCGATCAATTTATCGCGGCTGGCAAGGCGCTCTCCCTGAAAAATCTGATACCCATATGTGCGGGCAATATTTGCCTCGCGAATCACATCTGCTTTATTTAACCCTTTTGTTTCCAATAATTCCTCTAAATAACATTTTAATGTCAGCCGTTCCTTTTCCGGCAATTCTGTCAAGGCAGCTTCAAGATGCGACAACGTGGTACAGGATTTTAAAATATGATTTAATTCATTGGTCGTTTTTTCATCCATTTTCAAAATTTCCTTTCGCTTTTTTGTCGTTTTATGTATAATTATAGTTAAGACATTACTTTTTTTCAAGCGGAAAAGCGGATTGGAGAACACGATGACGGAAGAATTACGAACGGAATATATCTTAAATATGTACGAAGAACTCACTACATTAAATGACTGTGAGCATATTATTTTAGTACGGGAAAAAGCAACCGGGCTTCTATTTGTAAAGAAAATTTTAGCACATTTTGAAAAAGCTGTTTATGAAACATTAAAGGAATTATCCCTCCCTTGCATCCCCAAAATTTACCATATATTAACATCCGATTCTTGCTTGATTTTAATTGAAGAATTCATCAATGGGCAGACGCTTCAATCTGTTTTACAAAATAGACCGCTGTCTGAATCCGATGCTTTGACAATATTTAACACTATTTCCCATGCCTTAACGATCCTTCATTCCTTGAATCCACCTATCATCCACCGCGATATTAAGGCGGGAAATATCCTGATCACAGCGGACAAAAAATGTTATTTGATTGACTTCAATGCTGCCAGAAATTATGACGTAAATAAAACGAACGACACGGTAATTCTTGGAACACAAGGCTATGCACCTCCGGAACAGTATGGTTTTGCACAGACAGACTGCCGAAGCGACCTCTACTCATTGGCCGTCCTTCTTCATGTAATGCTGACCGGAAAATATCCAAAAGACGGCCTTTCCTGCCAAAATGAAATAAATACCGTATTAAAAAAGGCGCTCAGCCTTTCGCCTAAAGAACGTTTTCGCAATATCGAGAAGTTTACCAATGCCGTTCATCGCACCATATCTCCTTCTTCCAAAGATTACGCAAAGATAGTGAAGCATTATCTTCTTGCACTTCCCGGCATCCGAAGCCGGTCACTTGTAAAAACCTGGGGATTTTTGTTGGGCTGCATTGTCATTATATGGGTCAGTGCTGCGTCAACGTTGTCTCCTATGCATCCTATTAGTAACCGGATTTCTAAATTTTTCGCTGGCATCAGTCTATTTTGCATGTATTTTCTATACACGGATTATTGCCACATGAGAAACTATTTTCCGGGAACAAAACACCAAAACCGTCTCATAAGATATTGTATAATAACGGTTTATTGTTTCCTGTTTTTGTTATCAGCTGCCCTCCTAAGCGGCTTATTCGACATTCTATTTCCGTAAATCGAATCGTTTAAAATTGTATGCTGACAGCAGACCACGCAGTCTGTTTTTTCATATATACTCTTCTCATCAAGAACTCATGAGAGGAGAGAAACAGAACCATGAAAAAGAAAAAATGGATCATTATTGTAGTCGCTGTTATCATCGTATTTGCCATTATTGGTGCCAGCGGAAGCAACGACGAAAAAGACAGCAAACAAGCGGATAACTCAGTAACAAAGGTAGAGAATACCACTCCCCCGGCCACCGCTGCCCCGGACACTTCAAGTGAAGATTCAACCGATTCCGAAGCTGAAAGCGACGCCCCTCTGATATTTAAAGAAGGGGAAACGGCCTCGAAAAACGGCATTGAAATCACCATGACAAAAGTAACAGAATCCAAAGGCAAAGGCTATAACAAACCAGCAAAAGGCAAAATTTTTGTCATTTGTAATTTCCTTGTCGAAAATAAATCCGACGATGATTTTACCATGAGTATGCTGGATTACAACGCCTACGCAGATGGTTATTCTCTTTCCGAAACATATTATTCGGAAGACGATTTTGGCTCCATGAGCGGCACGATTGCTCCCGGCAAAAAAATGAAGGGCGCTCTTGCCTTTGAAGTCAAAAAGAATTATAAAAAATTGGAATTAGACTTTGCATTGGGTGATCTTTTTGGAGACGAGAAAGTTAAATTCGTAAATAAAAAGTAAGATATTTCCCCGCTAAGAATCTTGTGCTTGGTGGGGAGTTTTATTTAGCTAAATACGGTGCAATCCTGCTCTGCCAATTTCATCCGAAACAGTTGCAATCCCAAGTATCCCGCAATAATTCAACAAATTCTTTTTCTCCCTCATACCGCATTCTCCTCACAAAACCAGTTTAGATAATTTTCTAAAAGATCGGTCTTTCCGAATAAATCACCTTATAGAAATTCATCATTTGTTCCTGCTGATTCATTTGAATATAGGCGCGAACTACCGACTGCAATATTTCAAGCACTGTTTTCCCCTCAAAAAATGTATTGTAATCCATCGGTTTTATATTTGTTTTTTCTTTTGCCTGCTGCCTGAGAAACTGATACATCGCCTCCACGATCTCGTCCTTGGATTTAAAATGTTTATAAAGCGAAAGCTTTTTTATCCCTATTTTGTCGGCGATCATACTCATGGAAACACTCGCAAGCCCTTTCTGCGCCGCAAGTTCAAGTGTTGTAAAAACAATTTCTTCTTTTCGGTTATTACTCATCCTGTCCTCCTTGCATTATTACTTTTTTCTGCTATGTACTAATTTCTCCCTCCTCGGCATCCCATAATTTTACAGGAAAATGTGCATTGGCATACTCCCCATTTACAAGATCACATATATGATGTCCACCTGTTTTTAGTGTTTTTGATACAACATCAAATATCTTAAGATTTTCCTCATCTGTTTCCAGAGAATGCCTGCCATATCCACATGCCAGATCCAAAATCCGTTCGCTTCCATTCAGTTTGCACATGTCAATAATAAAATCCACCTCGTTTGGCGTATTTTCTACCCATGACATATTTTTAATATCCAGACTCCAATTCTTCTTGTACCAATCGGCTGCTTTTGTCTCTCCTTTTGGCAACGCTTTGTAGCTTGTTGACTATCGTTCGTTAGCCATGTGATAGCACGAATGGCTGTAAATTGCAAGTGGAATGTGGTTGGTTTTTAAAACTGTATACTACTTTTCAGATTGATCATTAAAATACCTCCGTCTGTAAGATTTGAAAAATCTTATTACTTTTTGGAGCTGCAAATGCGTAATCCTGAATTTTCTGTATATCCAGTTGTGGTAGCAGTTTTCTATAATTCAAAATAATTTCTTTATAGTAATCAAAAGGAAGTTTGCTTTTATATCGCACAAGCTCAATAAGCATACGCTCCCTATTATAAATTCGTATATCGTACCCTTTATAATCCGCAATTTCAATTCCTTCCTCAAAAAAATCATCTGAAACAAAATATTGTTTTACTCTTTTATCCTTAATTTTTGCTGCATCGCGCGTTGTTGCAAGGTCGCATTCATCCGGTATTACATCGGTTAAACCATAGAAAGAAAATGCACTCTTCATCGTTACAACTGCTTTGGGATATTTATAAACAAGCATTGCAATCTCTGGAACCGATTGCTTTTCAGAATATATTCCCTTTTCAATTTTGAACAGTTCCCCCTCTTCTATTTTTTTTCAATAAAATAATCCGATCCATATTTTTCCAAACATTCTGCACGTGTTTTCATAACTTGCGCCCCCTTTTCAAAAACAATCCGCATTTTTAATACTTTTGCGGATGTTTTGTAATGCATTTATCCATTGTATAGATATAACCCCGTGGGAAAACAGATATAATTTTAGTCTACATATTTATAGCAATATTTCTTTATCGGCAATCCACTCTTTTCAATCCATTGCTTCAATTCCAGTATATATTTGAACTTATATCACACGGAATTTTTTACCCCTATCCTATTATTGATTTTTTCGGCTTCATTCAGAATATTTAGTTGATAGTCTGCTATTTCCTTCAAAACTGTAAATCTATCTGTCTTATCTTTTCCTTCTCGAATCATCTGCGCATTATGAGATTCAAGATTTGATAATACCGCAAGTTCATTTATAGTTGCGTAATCCCTAACATTACTCTTTTTAGCAAGTTCTGGGTTTGCTTCTCTCCACGCTTTCGCAGTAAACCCAAACAATGCAACATTTAACAAATCTGCCTCTTCTGCATAAGGAAGCCACTGTAACTCCTCTCGATAATTACATGCTGGGATTAAATAATTTTTCACCGCATCCGTCTGAAGCAAGTAATTATTCTTGGAAAGAAACCGCTTCGCATTCCATTCCAATTTCTGTAAATTATTCTCTTTTTCTTTCAATCTTTGAAATTCTTTAATAAGATACAACTTAAATACCGGGCTAATGGCAGATGCAAATTCAAATGCAATATCCTTGTGTGCAAAAGTTCCACCATAGCGTCCCTTTTTTACATAAAACCCTATTGCATTTGTACTATTTACCCAATCTGACACACTTAATGTAAATGTGTGCAATCCAGCCTCTTGTTTAAAGTGGTCGAATTCGACCACTTTAAAATCGGGATTATAAATTTGCTCCCATGTCCCTAAAAATTCTAATGTGCTTCTACTTCTAATCCAGTTTTTTATAACATCGGCAGCCCTTGAGTTATCTGATTTGGCAGCCGCAATATCTGTAATACATATATAGTCATCCATATCTTCATACGATACGGTAATTGGAATGTTCTGAACTGTAATAATTCTATTTTTCGCCATCTTCTTTCTGTACCCCTTCCTTATTCATTTTTTCTGTTTTCACGTAGTACTCCAATAAACGCAGAAGATATTTGGGTACACGTTTCTTTCCATGCTCCCAGTCACTTACTGTCATATAAGGAATTTCAAAATACTCACAAAACTGATTTCTGTTCATCCCAATGCTTTCCCTTAATTCCACTAAAATATCTTTTGCCTCTCTATTTTCATCAATAATAAAATCTTCCATTACAACTTCTCCTTTTCACGCTCTGCGTTAAATTCACTTTATCACGCATTGCGTGAATTGTCAAGATGTTTTTAAGTTTTCGTTTTCTCCGCTTTTTTATACATCAAAAAAGAAGGTGTATTTCAACCTTCCTTGAATAGTGTAGTTTCAATTTATTATTTTACAAATTCTTAACACGATACCCTACAAGCCGGACTTTCTGCTAATATTCATTTTGAATACACAAATCCATCATTTGCACTACAACATCACATCACCTTCTTTAAACGCAAAATTGACTTTTATTCCTCTTCTGACACCGTTCCCGCCAATTCAATATATCTTTCATAATATCCGCTGTCAATCTGACGCTCCAATTCTCGTTTTGAAAGACGCTCTTTAATACACATATTCATGTAAAAATTTCTACATATCTTTCCGTTGTAGTCCAACCACCGTCTCGACCTGAAACCAGTTATCATTTCTTTGCATTTTCCTCTAATTCCAGCATGTATTTATCAAAGTCGGACATAAACAGTCTGTCCTGAATCACACGGTATTTTTCAAATTCTGTCTCAGCATGAAGCTTTGCAATTTCAGCTGTCACCTTGCCTGCATCCTGTAAAATGCCGTAATCAAACATTTCAATGAAACTATTGAGCCTTTTTTCCCAGTCCTGCATCGTAAGAGGGATATGCCGTAATGTCATGCTTTCAGCAAAATCCAGGTATGCTGTAACCATACGGTTCAGCTGCTTCATTTCATCCTGACTCAGATAATTCTTCTCAACCGTAACATCACTTTTCTTAATCTTTCCTTCCGGTGCGTCTGCCCAGGTAGTTAATCCCATATGTTCCTTTGCGTGATCAGCTCTTTCCACAATCAACTCAGCCACCGTATGTCCATGAACTGCGTAATACATTTTATTCTGGACTGTCGCATAAAACCTTCTCGTCGTCGCAGAATTTTTATCATAATCAATGGATGTAGCATACAGATCGGTTATCTTCTGATAGAACTTTCTTTCGCTCGCACGGATCTCACGAATGCGCTCTAACTGTTCATCTAAATACTTTTCTGTCAGATACGTGCCTCGTTTCAGCCGTTCATCATCCATGACCCAGCCTTTGATGGTGTAGTCCTTTGCAATCTGATTTACCCATTTACGGAACTGTACCGCCCGCTCAGAATTGACTTTAAAACCTACGGCAATAATCATCTCCAGAGAATAATGATTTGTGTTGTAGTTTTTTCCATCAGCGGCAGTTATTCGAAATTTTCGAATAACTGAATCCTCCTGTAGCTCACTATCCTCAAATATCTTTTTAATATGATAATTGATTGTATTTGTTCCTACATCGTACAACGTGGCCATCATCTTCTGTGTGAGCCATATATTCTCATCTTCATAGCGCATTTCAATGCTGTCTTGCTGATCGCCAACAGAGGCAACATAGGTTAAATATTCCGCTGCACTGGAACGGATGGTTATTTCATCTTTTTTCTTTTTCAAATAGGAGGCCTCCCATAATAATCTTAGTTTTTCTGTTGTTAACTCGTTTTTTCTCACTTTTTCAAAAATTACATTTGTTCTGATTATCTATGTCATCCCCTTTGGCCTCGTATTCATGGATGAACATTTCGTCATATTTGTCTCATTAAAAAAATCCAAAAGTTTTTCTCGGACTATAAACAAACGATCTTTGCTCCATCTATTTTCCCGGCAGTATACGAGATCAATCCTTTGAATTTGGGAATTTTTTCCATACTGTTATCGCCAAATCAGTCTTTCTATAACCATCCTGCCTTTCCATGATTTTGAATTCTGTCCTTAACCTGCTTATCGTTTTAATTTTCGATATTCGCTCGGAGTAATTCTATAGCGTTCCTTAAACGCTCTATTAAATGTTCTCTGGCTATCAAAGCCACTATCCAAACAGATATCAAGAATTGTATCTCCCGAATTCACTAGCCTTGTACATGCATAGCTCAATCTGGCATCATTAAGATACTGATTGAAATTACGATGAAATGTTTTAGAAAATACTCGTGACAAGACATACTTACTTACTCCAAGATCATGCGCCATCTCCTCTAGAGAAAATTTTTTCCTAAAATTTCCCGACACATAAGATACTGTTCTGTATATCAAATCATCACTCCCCACGCAACTTTTTTCCACCAATTCCATTTTTCCTATACATCTTGCCAGCACAATTTGAACATAAGCTTGAACAATCATAGGTTCGTTTTCTTCCATTTGGATAATCGCCTGAATTGCATTATAAACATCTGGTTCAATCTGCCCCACACGAATAACCGGATATTTAGGAGCATATCCTTGTATTTTATCTTTAAATACTCCTGCAAAAAAAGACGGAACCAAGATATAATCCGCTCGGCTCGTTTTTTCTGAAAACACTTGATAATGATGAATAATATCAGAAAAGACAAATCCGATATCACCCTTTTCCATATGATATAATTCCTGCCCCACTCCCATCTCAAGTGTTCCTTCCGTTACGCACACAATCTCCAATGCATTATGTAAATGTGGAGATACATGTTTTGACACTCTTTGCGCCGCATATACCTCTTCCTTTGTTTCCTTAAACGTCAAATGCATCGATACATCTCCCCTTTATTACTTAATTGTTGATTTCATCTGCAACATTTGTCTACATTTTCTTTTAATTTGGCAAGCATTCTTATCCAGCCTGTCCTATAATGAACTTGCAAACAAGGAAAGGAGGAATACAAAATGAGCAGATTCAAAAACTATATGAACAACCTTTTAGCTTTCTATGAAGAATACTTTGAGCATGTATATCATGCATAATCTGGCTAAAAGGACTATTTGTGAAAACTGAATACTGAAAAAGCAGACCACTTCACAAATGTGAAATGGTCCTTTTTTTATATGCAGTCCAAAAATCGCTGAAAAGCTGCCTTACCTTCCGGTGTTCTCTTATAAACACCTGCACATTCCAAAACTTTTGCAAAAACAATTCCTATTTCCTTTTGCACGATTGCATGAATATTCTCTTCTGTGATTTCATAGTTTGGCATCCATTTCTCTGCCCACTCTGCATGTGATTTGGTCAAATCGCTTTCCCGCAGATCCTCATTCTGCAGAATTCTACGTTCCAGCTCCGCCATTTCCATTTGCAATCTAGCCGGGAGAACTGCCAGTCCCATCACTTCGATCAAACCAATATTTTCTTTTTTTATATGGTGATATTCCGGATGTGGATGATATACACCCATTGGGAACTCCTCTGTCGTAATATTATTTCGCAATACCATATCTAACTCAAATAGGTTGCCCTTTTTTCTCGCAATCGGTGTGATCGTGTTATGTGGTACTCCATTGGTTTCGCTGAAAATAAATGCTTTTTCATCTGTGTATTCACGCCAGCAAGACAGGATGCAGTCAGCAGCCCCTACCAATGACTCTGTGTTATTCCCTTGTAGACGAATCACAGACATAGGCCATTTCACAATTCCTGCATGAACGTCCGGAAATTGTTTTAATGAAAATTCCGTCTCATATGGAGCCTTTGCCATTGCAAATTCGTATCCGCCCCCTTGAAAATGATCATGGCTTAATATGGATCCACCTACAATTGGCAAATCTGCATTTGAGCCTACTGTATAATGCGGAAACTGTTTTACAAAATCCAATAATTTAGCAAAAACTGCTTTATTAATTTTCATTGGAATGTGCCGATCATTGAAAACAATACAATGTTCGTTATAGTACACATACGGCGAATACTGTAAATTGTACTGTTCTCCACACAATGTAATCGGAATAATTCTGTGATTTTGTCTTGCCGGATGAGAAATATGTCCGGCGTAACCTTCATTTTCTTTGCATAGCAAACAACTCGGATACCCCGATTTTTTTGCTTTTCCTGCCTTTGCAATATCACGAGGATCTTTTTCCGGTTTTGATAAATTGATGGTTATATCCATTGCACCAAATTCTGTATTTGCTGTCCATTTCTCATCCTTTGCAATTCGATCTTTTCTAATATAATTTGTTGCCTGGCTAAACTGATAATAAAAATCGGTTGCAGCTTTAGGAGATATATTGTATTTATCCCAAAACTGCCTGCGAACCACAGAGGGATGGGGTGTCAATATTCCCATAATCTTTGTATCAAACAAGTCCTTTTCCGTAATTGTTTCTTCCTCCAGCATCCCCTGCCGACATGCATATTCCAACATATCATTTAAAATCTGTGACAATTCTCTTTCTGATCTAACCTCTTTCGCTGTTCCTTCATGCTCTGTCAATTGAAATAATTCCAGAAGGCGATTCGTCACATATACTTCATCTTCCGGATCAACCAATCCCTGGTTCAATCCATACGCCACAAGTTCATTGATATACTCATTAATCATGACACTCCCCCCTTTACACATTCTGATATCCATTTGGATGACTTTTATGCCATTTCCATGCCGTACCGATAATTGTTTCCAAATCTGCATATTGCGGATTCCATCCTAACACTTCCCTTGCTTTTGCACTGGAAGCGATCAACATAGATGGATCTCCTGCTCGACGTGGTTCTTCCTTCGCCGGAATTGGATGTCCTGTCACTTTTCTCGCAGTTTCCACAACCTCTTTTACCGTAAAACCAACTCCATTTCCAAGATTGAATATATTGCTGTCATTTCCATCACAAAGATACTTCATTGCAAGAATATGAGCCTGTGCAAGATCGTTTACATGAATATAGTCCCTGACACAGGTACCATCCTTTGTGTCATAGTCCGTTCCATAAATAGAAATATACTCTCTCTTTTCATTTGGCACCTGCAAAATTAAAGGAATAAGATGTGTTTCCGGATTGTGAGCCTCTCCAATCTTTCCATTAGGATGAGCCCCACAAGCATTAAAATAACGCAAGGACACAAATCTTAAGTTATGTGCATTTGCCGTCCATTTAAACATTTTTTCCATAGACAATTTTGTTTCACCATAACAATTTGTCGGAAGTGTACGATCCGATTCCATAATAGGAATTCGCTCCGGTTCTCCATATGTTGCCGCCGTAGAAGAAAACACTATCTTATCTACGCTATGTGCAACCATACTCTCCAACAGCACTTCTGTACCACAAAGATTATTACTATAATATTTCAATGGTTTTATCATACTTTCGCCCACTTGCGAATTAGCTGCAAAATGAATAACTCCATCAATATTTTCTTTATCAAATACAGAGTCAATAAAAGCCCGGTTACGAATATCTCCTTCATAAAACTTTGCTTCCGGATGAACCGCTGCTCGAAATCCTGTTTCAAGATTATCTACAACCACCACATTCTTTCCTGCCTCGATCAACTCATAAACAGTATGTGAACCAATATATCCAGCTCCACCTAATACTAAAATGCTACCCATAACCATTCCTCCTTGTCTTTTTTGAGTATCTTACATCACTTGAATTCCACCATATTTGCGAATTTTAAGTACATCACAAGCACCATCTCCAAACACCTTTTCCATCTCTGTTTTATATAATGTGACAATATCATTTGGTACAAATGCCTGTATTGTTCCGGCAAAGCCACCACCATGCACCCTGTTTGCTCCCTGCACGCCTAAAATCATATCACTGACAGCCAATGCAATAGAAACATTCTGATGTTCCACATCATGGCACACATACACATTCTGCAAATACTTATAAGAAGAATCACCTGACTCTTTAACTAATCTTAAAAATTCTCCAAATCTATTCTCTCTCAATGCTGCCACTTCTTTTTGCACTCGCTCATTTTCACACACATAGTGAATTGCTCTAAGTGCTGCCCGATCTCCTGTCTGTTCTCTGATGCGCGGAAGATTAGTAAGTACTTCTTTTCTCGTAACCTGTCCAAGCACTTCTTTTCCCAAACAAGCTGCTGCTCTTTTCATTTCTTCCGGAATTGCTGCATAATCCGATGTCAAATCCGCATGTGAGCCTTTTGTATCGGTAATACAAAGACTATATCCGTATCCATCCAAGTCAAGCTCAATCCGCTCCACCAATGGTGCCGCCGGATTCTGAAAATCAATATGTGCCAAACTTCCAACGGAACACGCCATCTGATCCATCAATCCACATGGTTTCCCAAAATATACATTTTCTGCAAATTGCCCAATCATGGCTATTTCAATAGGCGAAATCTTTCCATCATTAAACAGTTCTGACAGGATTGTTCCCATCAATGTTTCAAACGCTGCTGAAGAAGACAATCCAGCTCCTATCAGCACATCACTGGTAACAACAGCCTGAAAACCACCTATCTGATATCCATATTCTTTTGTTTTTGCCAACACCCCTCGAATTAATGCAGTTGTTGTTGCTTCCTCATCTTCTCTCCTACATAGATCATCCAGATATATCGTGATCATCTCATATCCTGCAGATATAACTCTGACACACGGTTCTTCCAAATTTTGTACAATAGCTATTGCATCATTGTTAATGGAAGCTGCCAGCACCTCTCCACATTGATGATCTGTATGATTCCCACCAATTTCACTTCTGCCCGGTGCACTAAAGACAAAGACTTCTCCCTCTCCAAAATGTTCTGTATAACTCTCTATCGCCTTAATATAACGCTCTCTTTCATACGCTATTTTCTTCTCATCCACATAAATATCTTTCAATGTTTCATCATACATTCCATTTTTTATTTTTTTTATCAAATCATGTGTTACCATAAACCCATCTCCTTTTCTTTTTTGATCTTTACATTTGTCTCCTCCACATTCATTCTGGAAAGGATAAACATAATAAGTACATCAAAGATCAGTGGCAGCCAAAGATACATAAACTGCATCATATTCAACGCAGACTGTGGCTGAACAGCATGTGTTCCCACATAGCCACTAAGTTCTAAGAGCCATCCTACGACCGCCGTTCCAATACCTCCGCCAATCTTAACGCCAAGTGAAGTACAGGAATACATCGTACCCTCCACATGCTTTCCCTGTGTCAGGTAGGTATACTCGGAACAAGATGCGATCACTGCATTCATGTCTCCCTGCCAAGGTCCCTGTCCTAATGCTGCTAATGCTGTAAATGCCATCATCAAAGGAATACTTCCCATATATCCGGCAACAACAACAAGAGCTCTGCCAATCACGGCAAGGATGTAACCTCTCAAGTTCAGCTTATACATACCATTCCACTTTCCAACCAGTGTTGGTGTAAAGATTAATGCAATGATAAGAGGAATGTTTACCGCCCAGGCAAATTGTCCAAACAGATTTTTGTTTTTCAAAACCCAGGTCATATAATAAATACCGGCACCGATCATTGCACTGTATAACTGCTGTAAAATATAAGTACCACAGATCATCAGATAAAATTTATTCTTTACCAGCAGCTTGAATGCCTGAACCAGCCCATATTTTTCCTCTTCACCTGTTGTGTCTCCTTCATTTAATTCCTCTTCCGGAAGTTCTTTAACAGATAATGCGGAAATAGTATTCACAACTAATCCGATCACTGCATAAATAATTGCAACCATACGCCATGCGGCTGCATCTCCACCACATTTTGCAACGAATCCAACAGTAACTGCTTGAATCAGAAGACTGGTTGAAAAAGCAAAAATGAAACGGTAAGAACCCATCTGCACACGCTCTTTACTGTTCTTGGTAACAAGTGATGTCAGAGCAGAATAAGCAATGTTATTTGCCGTATAAAACACGCCATTCAACAGCGTATACGCAATAAAGAACCACGCATACTGTGCCGTCCTGCCAAGACTTGTTGGAACTGCAAAACAGGCTACCAATGTAATTGCACAACCAATGTAACCATACAGCATCCATGGTCTTGCCTTTCCCATCTTACTATGCGTCTTATCAATCATTGATCCAAAAAAGATGTCTGTAAATCCATCGAGTAATTTGGAAACGGCAATCAGTGTTCCCACTATACCGGATGCCAATCCAATCGTATCTGTCAGATATACCATCACAAATGATGTCAGGAATGCATACACTACATTTCCCGCAATATCACCAGATCCGTATCCTATCTTGTTGTACCATTTTAAGTATTTCTTTTCCTCCATAAGAATCGCTCCTTCACTATTTGTTATTTAGAAACAATTTTACCCTTTTACAAACGGAATTAATTCAAACTGAAACTGAAATGCTTCCTCATCAAACCGATATTTATCCATGACATCCGGTCCGCAGCTATTTGAACCAATTCCATTCATTGCATAATCCATACAGAATACGGTGCTATCCGATTCTTTCAATTCATAATTGTGCGATACCCGTTCCAACTCCTCCTGTGTATAAACAGAAGCGTTAAACGAAAATGGATTCTTTGAAACTGCTGCAATTCCACATTGACCATTTGTAAGCTCTACATAATCACAGTCATAATGGCTTCCATTCTCCTGTGGACGAATATAATCTTCATGCATCTGAGCCACCTTCGAACGAAACAATCCATGACAGGAAGCCTGGTGTTTATCCCGGTAGCTTTCCTGTGGTCCCATTCCAAAATAAGTAATCTGATCCATTTTCTTATTCAAAAACATCCGAATTCCAAACCTTGGCAGATCCGGGAATTCTTTATCTTTTACTGCCTCTATAACCGCCTCTATTTTCCCGTCTTCATTGATCTTCCATGTCATTTCCACATCCAAAATCTTTTGTACAGTATCAGCTACTACTGCCAGATGCTCCATGATCAGCACACCGTGCTTGTTCTGAAGCACCTCTATACGGTATGCTCTGGTATAGGCAGCATCATAATGTGCCTTTTCCCATTCCAGTTTTATATACATATCGTTATCTGTCGGAGCCCGCCAAATATTCAATTCCATTGGATGGTTAATATAACTTCTTCCGGCAAACTGCATGTTCTCAAACAATCCGGTACGCTTATCTAAAACATAAGTAAAATCCTTTGCCTGTAATACGATCTGCTTATCGTTTTCCTTAACAGCAATGGTTCCGATTACTTTTTCCTGCTCCAGCCACTTTACAGCCTGTCTGTTTCTATCATCCTCATTTGCAAGCTTCATTTCATCAAAACCTAATTCATACCCCTGTTCAAGCAACGGCATTTCCTTTTTCAACCGGTAAATAAGCTTCAGATAAATCTTACCGGTATTTGGGACCTGCAGCTTCAACTCCACTTCCGCATCGCTATGGGGTGATGCAACAACATTTGCCAGTTTTCCTTTTTCCACAGTCAAGCCATCCTGTGTCATTTCATAGAAAATATCCACATAATCCTTCAAATCATCAAAATCCATATAATTGTGAAGAACCATCTGTCCGTTTTCTTGGTCATAAGATACGATTCTCACCGGACGATAGACATTTTTATATTCCAGCAGTCCCGTATGCGGCGTACGATCCGGATAGACCAGCCCGTCCATACAGAAATTGCCATCATGAATGGTTTCTCCATGATCCCCTCCATAATAATATCTGGTCTTTCCATTTTCTGCCGTTCCATGTGCGATTGCATGATCACACCACTCCCAGACAAACCCGCCACACATCCGGTCATCCTTATGAATCATCTGAAAATAATCTTCAAAATCTCCCGGGCCGTTTCCCATACTATGGCAGTATTCTACCAGCAGAAACGGTTTGCTTCCGTCTTTTTTCAGATAATCCTCTATCTCCTGCAGTGACGGATACATCCGACTGTAAAGATCCAAATTGTCATAATCATAGGTAATATCATAATTACGGTATCTTGCACTTTCGTACTGCGTGATTCTGTCCGGATCAAACTTCTTTGTCCATGCAAGCGCCTTTTCAAAATTACATCCATACGCACTTTCATTTCCCATAGACCACATTACAATGCTTGGACGGTTTTTGTCTCTCTGTACCATAAGCTGAACACGGTCCACAATTGCCTTTTCCCATGCCGGATCATCTGCAATCTTTTCATTCCAATGGTGAAAACGGTTCTGGTCTGTATCCTCCTTCCGGTACAGCATAAATGGTCCATGCGCCTCAATATCCGCCTCATCAATCACCATAAATCCATATTCATCGCACATCTGATAAAAATATGGTGCATTTGGATAATGACTGGAACGAATAGCGTTAAAGTTATGCTGCTTCATCAACATTAAATCCTTTTTGATCTGCCGGACATCGATCACAAATCCTGTCTCCGGATCAGAATCATGGCGGTTGACTCCACGAAATTTAATCTTCTCTCCGTTAAAATAAACAACCTTGTCCTTAATTTCAATCGTCCGGAAACCAATCCGATCAACGATCACTTCATCCGGCATTGTCAAAATAACCTGATACAAATAAGGATTCTCCGCATTCCATAAAACCGGATTTAACACGGTCAGTTCTAACACACCATTCTCTGCTGTTTCCCCTCTTGCTACGACTGCTCCATATTTATCTTCTATAGTAACTTTCGTTTCCACTGGTTCTGCAAAATGCATATCCAATTTCACAACAACGCTGTCTTTTTCTACATCTGTCGTAATGTAATAATCTATGATTCTCTTTTCCGGTCTTTTCAGCAAATAAACATCTCTGAAAATACCACTCATCCGAAACTTATCCTGATCCTCCAAATACGACCCATCACACCATTTGAGCACCAGAACCGCTAATGTATTTTCCCCTTCATTCAACAAGTCTGTTACATCAAATTCACTGGTAGCGTGAGGCACCTGACTGTATCCGGCATAAGCACCATTTACCCATACATAAAAACAGCTATCGACACCTTCAAAATTCAGAAATGCTTTTGATGCCTTTTTTTCTCTGTGATATTCAAAGTTATGAACATATGCTCCACATGGAATATCCTGTGGCACATATGGTGGATCGAATGGAAACGGGTAACGAATATTCGTGTACTGATGCGTGTCATAACCATCCATCTGCCATACACCCGGAACAGTTACCTGATCAAACCCGGAAACATCATAGCCTTTCTCATAAAATGATTCCGTTACGTCATAAATGCTGTTATAATACTGAAACTTCCACTCTCCGTTTAACAGCTGAAAACGATCCGATCTTTCCCGATGCTCCACTAGATCATTCATACGAACTGATGCCGGAATGTAATATGTCCTTGCCGGCATTGTCTTGTCATGCATAACATTCAAATCTTCATAAAAGCGTGGTACGAGCATTGTGTAATCCTCCTTTAATATATATTTTTTTATTCACCGCATTAGGCAATCAATAAAATGCCTTCTGTGTCTCATTATCTTCCGTCCTTGTATTACCTTGAAACCATCATACATTTTTGCAAAGAAAATGTCTATAAACAGAAATGGACAAAATATGCACAAAATGATACACTAAAGTAAACATCGTTTTAGTTCTTCTCAAATATTGACTACTTATAGTCAGATATTTAGGAAGGGCTAAAACTATATGCGCGTAGCTCTCACCGAAAAACCGTGGATTTTGAGGTGGCATTCACTTTATAACTCCGGTTCACCATTGACTGCTAACAGTCAGATATTTCACTTTCCAAAGGAGGACTCAAAATGTATGTAAATTCCGGTTATCACAACCACTCCCTTATCGACTTCAAAGACAAAAGCCGACCACTTATTGTAGGAAGCTGTGGCACCTATCGCCTATCCTCACACCCAAAGCTTCCAACTTATCGTCCCAGAGGAAGACTTGACTTTCAAATCATCTATATAGCAACCGGACGAGCTCATTTTCATTTTGACAACACAGATGACGATACTGTCGTTACCGCAGGAAACATAGTACTTTACCGCCCCAAGGAATTTCAGAAATATGAATACTATGGCATTGATAAAACAGAAGTTTACTGGGTGCATTTTACCGGAAGTGATGTAAAGAAGATTTTAAGAAATTATGGTTTTCCGGATGACCAGCGTATCTTTCATGTAGGAACCTCTCTGGAATACGAACGTATTTTTAAACGAATTATTTTAGAATTACAAAGATGTCAGGAGGACTACGAAGAAATGCTGACACTACTGCTACGCCATTTACTGATTATTTTTCACCGGGAGCTTACGCGCGAACATGTACTAAAAAACGAATACCTCGATCATGAAATGGATACTGCAGCGTCCTATTTTAACGAAAACTATAACCGTGATATCAACATCGAAGAATATGCTGTTTCCAGAGGAATGAGTGTCAGTTGGTTTATTCGGAATTTTAAAAAATTTACCGGTACAACACCTATGCAGTTCATCACCTCCATCCGAATCACTAATGCTCAGATGTTATTGGAAACCACAAATTACGCCGTAAATGAAATTGCACGCATTGTCGGTTACGACAACCCTCTGTATTTCAGTCGACTGTTTCATAAACAAAAAGGCTGTTCACCATCTGAATATCGAAAACTTTTAAAATGAACCAATAAAAGAGGCTCTTTGAGTGAATGATTTGTACCGACCCCAAAAAGTTAGACCTAAAAATCTAACGATTGGAGGTCGGTATTTTTATGGCTAAATA
>OBJG01000434.1_pt1 | contig 45621 bp, 38 predicted proteins | sample 1517941 | NCBI WGS metagenome assembly OBJG01 (sample SAMN04571712, study PRJEB22368) | human gut metagenome | biome: human gut; material: stool | host: Homo sapiens | place: Luxembourg | collected 2012-09-21
TGACCCTGCAAGGGGCAATTGCCCCTTGACCCCTTTTCGCGATTGGGTTGGTCGCGCTTTCATGCTCCTTCCGCGTGCAGCTTTTTGGGGCTTCGCCTAAGTCCTTGTTTGCTTCCCCAACTTTCCGTTAAGAACCTTCTTTTTCCCTTACATGCGTTCGGGTGCTTCGATGCCTATCAGCCACAGCCCCGTCTTAATAACATCCTTCGTCGCCTTCGTCAGCGCCACGCGCGCGGCGGCCGTCGCCGGTTCACCATCCAGAATCCGATGCTCATAATAGAACTTATTATACGCCTGCGCAATATCCGTCACAGCGCGGGTAATCATTGACGGCTCATACTTCTCCGCCGCTTCCTTAATGACATCCGGGAAGCGCCCCAGCAGACGCAGGAGCGCCTGTGCCTCGTCGTCCGTCAGCGCGTTCATATCCGCTTCGGGCAGGGACATTTCCGCCGCCTTGCGCAGGACAGAGCAGCAGCGCGTGTGCGTGTACTGCACATACGGGCCGCTTTCACCGTCGAAATTCAGCGCGCGATCCCAGCAGAAATCAACGTCCTTGATTCGGTTGTTGCTCAAATCGGTATAGACGACCGCGCCAATGCCGACCTGACGCGCGATGTCCTCCTTGTTCGGCAGATTCGGGGACTTTTCGTTGATGATGTCCAGCGCCTTCTTCTGCGCCTGTTCCAGCAGATCCTCCAGATAGACGACGTGCCCCTTGCGGGTGGAGAGTGCCTGACCCTCGTAGGAAATCATGCCGAACGCGACATGCACGCAGTCCTTCGCCCATTCGTATCCCATCTTTTCCAGCACACGGAAAATCTGGCGGAAGTGCAAATCCTGCTGATACGCCACGACGTACAGACACTTATCGAAATGATAAGTATCATGGCGATAGATGGCCGCCGCAAGGTCGCGGGTGGCGTAAAGCGTCGCGCCGTCGGAGCGGAGGATGATGCAGGGGGACATATTGTCCTCGCTCAAATCAACGATAGACGCACCCTCAGAGATGGTCAGCAGGTTCTTTTCCTTCAGCTCGTTGATAACGCGATCCATCTTGTCGTTATAGAACGACTCGCCCGCATAGGAGTCGAACGTGACGCCCAGCAGCTTATAGACGCGCTCGGTATCACGGAGGGTGAGCGCCTTGAACCAATTGAAGATGCGCAGGGCTTCCTCGTCGCCATCCTCAATCTTCTTGAACCACGCGCGGCCCTGATCGTCCAGCGCGGGATCTTTCTCGGCCTCCTCGTGGAACTTGACGTACAGGCGCACCAGTTCATTCACGCCGCCCTTTTCCACTTCTTCCTCATTGCCCCAGAGCTTATAGGCGCAGATCATCTTGCCAAACTGCGTTCCCCAGTCGCCCAAATGGTTGATGCCGACGGTCTTGTAGCCAAGGAAATCATAGATGCGGCGCAGGCTGTGACCAATCATCGTGGTGGACAAATGCCCGATATGGAAACGTTTGGCGATATTGATAGAGGAATAGTCAAGACAAATCGTCTTGCCGTTGCCCATGTCGGACGAGCCATAGTTTTCTCCCGCCTTGAGCACGCTTTCAAGCGTTTCCGCCGCGAAATTGACGCGGTTGAGGAAGAAGTTCACATAGCCGTTGACAGCTTCTGCACGCGCTACGTCCTCATGCGACCACTTTTCGACCACGGTCGTGGCGATTTTCGGCGGTGCCATCCGCAGTGCTTTCGCCAGACGGAACACCGGCAGCGCGTAGTCGCCCATTTTCGGGTCAGGCGGCACGGCGAGCAGACCGCGGATTTCCTCCGCCGTCGGCAGACCCTGCGCGTCCGGCCATGTGTCGGTCAAGCACTGCGCCATCAGTCCGGCGAGTTTCGTTTTCATATCCATAAAGCTCATAACTCCTTATACGCTATGCTTCGATTTCCAACGGCTATCATACCATATTTTCGCCCGCGGCGCAAGGGTTCATCTCAATCCTCGAACGGGACGTAGATACCCTTGCGGAACATATCGCCTACCAGCGTCGAGCGCGCATGGGAACGCCAGCCATCCGCCGTGGAATGCGCAGCGGTTGTATTGATTTCTGTGTTCGGCAGCTTTTCCTTGAGTTGGGCGATAACCTCCGCCGGAACGGGGTCAATCCGCGCGTACTTGCCGCTGTAATTCAGCCACAGGCGCTCCAGCCACGGCATATTCTCCAGCGGCGACCAGTCCGTGATGCTGTTATAGCACAGGTTGAGATCGCGCAGGTGCGTCAGCCCTTCCAGCGGGGTCAGGTCGGAAATATGGTTGAGGAACAGTTCGAGATATTCCAGATTTTCCAGCTTTGCCAGCGGGGTAATATCCGTGATATTGTTCGCCGCGAGAATCAGCACCTTCAATTGCGGCAAATCCTCCAAGAAGGACAGATCGCTGACCTCGTTGTGCCCAATGTCCAGTGCAACCAGATTGTGGCAGTATTTAAGTACCGAGAACGTCTTACTGGTATGGAACTTGCTCTGATAGGTATGCTGGGTGGAGAACGCCGTCACATCCGTGCGGACGAGGTGGTCGCCAACGTACATCGTCCAGCCGAACTCCACCTGCGGATAGCGCTCCGAGAGCATTTCCATGTCTGCGCGCTTCATCTTCGTGCCGTACATATCGCACTTTTTCAGGTTCGGCAGCTCGTCCAAAAACGCCGTCAGCTTCTTGAAGTCCGACACGGCGGTTTTGCCCAGATCAATCGCTTCCGCGTCGCGGTCGAACGTCATGTTGGCATAGCGAACCGTCGGGGCGGGGGTGGCGGTAGGTTCCGGCGTGGCAGTCGGCACAGGTGTTGGCGTCGGCACACCCGTCGGGGCAGGCGTTTCACCCGGCGCAAGCGTCGCGGGACTTTGCGCAAACGGGATGTATTCGCCGCTCTTGAACATCTTATAGACAATCTGATAGCGGTCATGCTCACGCCAGCCGCCGCTGGTGGAGTACGACTTGGAATCAACATAAGTATTGGGCAGATGTTCCTTCAGCGAGCGCACAACGTCCTTGGAAATCGGGTCATTCTCCATGTAGTTATTGGAGTTGTAAACCCACAGGCGCTCCAGCTGCGTCAGGTTTTCCAGCGGTGTCCAGTCCTTGACGTAGTTGAAGCAGATATTGAGGTCAATCAGATTCGTCAGCCCGGAAAGGGGAGAAATATCGCGAATCTTGTTCTTGAAAACCTCCAGATACTCCAGATTCGTCAGGTTCGCCAAGGGGGAGATATCCTCCACCTTATTGCAGGCGATAATCAGCACACGCAATTGGGGCATTTCCGCGAGGAAGGAAATGTCCGTCGCCTGATTATGTCCGATGTCGAGCGCGAGCATCTCCGTGCAGTATTTGAGCACCGAAAGCTCCGCACTGGTGTGCGTCGCGCTCTGGTTGTTATGGAGCGTGGAAAACGCGGTGGCATCGGTGCGGACGAGGTGGTCGCCCACGCGCATCGTCCAGCCGAACTTCACCTGCGGATAGCGCGTTGCCAGCATTTCGATATCCTTGCGGCTGATTTTTGTGGCGAACATATCTACCTTGCGCACGTCCGGCAGTTCATCCAGAAAGCGGCACAGCGCGTCGTAATCCGTCACGACATTCTGCCCCAAATCAATCTCCTGCGCCGTCGTGGGCACGGTCAGCGTCATGAAGGACGCCGTTTCCTCCGCCAGCACCGCCGGAATCATCATCAGCAGCGCCAGCACTGCCGTCACGAGCCATTTTCCAATCTGCTTCATCGTTGTTTCCGCCTTTCCTGATTTGTCCAGCTTTCTTCCATTATAGCCGCGAAAGAGGGCGCTTGTCAATGCACGGGTGATACTTTTCCGGCGCGGCGCATACGCTTTTCGTGGAGGGATGCATATGCTGGAGCTGCTTGCGCTGCTGATGCAGCAATGCCTGTTTTTTCTGGGATACATCACCGGGCGATCGGAGTTTCCGCCGGCGCTGAATCGGGCGGAGGAAGCCGAGCTGATTGGAAAGTTAGATGCGGGCGACCACAACGCGCGGCAGGAGCTGATTACGCACAACCTGCGTTTGGTGAGCCACATTGCGCGGAAGTACCAGATTCCCGGCTACGGCGCGGACGACCTGATTTCCATCGGCGTGATTGGGCTGATTAAGGCGGTGGACAGCTTCAAATCCGCATCGGGAACGCCGCTGGGGACATACGCGGCACGGTGCATTGAGAACGAAATTCTGATGACGCTGCGCGCAAGCCGGAAGCGGCGCGGGGATGTGTCGCTTTCCGACCCGGTAGGCAGCGATGGCGAAGGCAACGACATCACCTATCAGGACATTCTCGGCACGGACGCGGACGAGTTGGAAAACACGGTCATCCGCCGCGTGACAGCGGAAAAAGTACAGCAGGTACTGCACCGTCTCCCCGCGCGTGAGCGTTTCGTTTTGGAATTGCGCTACGGGCTGACCGACGGCCGTCAGCATCCCCAACACGAAATTGCGCGCCGCTTAGGCATTTCCCGAAGCTACGTCTCCCGTGTCGAAAAGAAAGCCGTCGCTTTATTACGGGACGAAATCGAAAGGGAGTGAGGGGAGACCCAAGGGGCGCTGCCCCTTGACCCCGGCAGGGACGCTGTCCCTGCACCCTGCAAGGGAGTTCCTCCCTTGACCCTTTCGCGCGATTGAGTTGGTGACGCTATCAGGCTATGCCCGCGTGTTTATCCGAAGATGTGGAAGGGTGTAAACGCACAGAAATGCCCTCCACAGGCGATGATGCTGTGGAGGGCTATTTCCTTGATTCTGTGTCGGCAAACGCTCCTGATGCCCTTTGCGGGCGTTTGGCAGCGTTTGTTGCGTTACTCCTCGCCGAGGAAGCGGATTTCACCTTTTTCCGTCTTTTCCACCGCTGCCAGCGAAACCACCTTCAAGCCCATCCCACGCAGTGTTTCGCCGCCGGGCTGGAAGCACTTCTCAATGCAGATACCCGCACCGACGGGATGGCACTCCGCCTGACGGCAAATGTCCATCAATCCTTTGAGCGCTTCGCCGTTAGCAAGGAAATCATCAATCAGCAGCACACGCTGTCCCTTTTCCAGACAACGCTTGCCGACGTGGATGGTACTGGTCGTCTGGTGGGTGAAGGAGAACACATCAGCGGTATACACATCGTCGCCAAGGTTGCGGCGCTGACCCTTTTTGGCGATGATGACGGGCAGGTCACCCATCGCCAGCGCAGTGGTCATGGCAAAGATGATGCCGCTGGCTTCGACGGTGAGGATGCAGTCAATCTGGTCATTGCGGAAAGCGTCCGCAAACGCCTGACCAATATGGCGTGCGAGGGCGGTATCAACGCGGTGGTTGAGGAAGCGCTCGACGCGGACAACGCCGCCGGGGAGGATGTCACCGTCTTGAAGAATGCGCTGCTGAAGTTCCTGCATGGTGTGATTCCTGCCTTTTTTGCTGATTTTTTTGTAGGTTGCAACTGCTGCGTTCCCGCTCCCGGATAAACACGCGGAAGAAGCATGAAAGTGAAACCAACTCAATCGCGAGATGGGTGTCGAGAGGGGCGAAGCCCCTTCGCGGGTGCAGGGCAAATGAAACGGGACGAAGTCCCCCTGCCGGAGTCCAGAGGCAGAGCCTCTGGTGGGGTCAAAGGGCGAAGCCCCTTGCGTCACCTTCTGATGTCGTAGTTCATGTCCGCCAGATTGCGGATGGACTTCACATCGTCAGTGATGTTCGCGTCGCCGTGGATGGTGTGCTTGATGACGCTGGACGCAACGGCGAAATTCAGCATATCCATCGGCTTGTAATCGTGCAGCATGGCGTAAATCAGACCGGACGCAAACGCGTCGCCGCCGCCGACACGGTCAAGAATCGTGAAGGTGAACAGCTTCGACTCAAACGTATGCCCATCATACCACATGAACGCCTTCAAGCTGTTCTCCGAGCCGGAATGCGCATAGCGGACATGCCGCGCAATGCACTTCAAGTTCGGGTAGCGCTCCACAAAGTGCTGGAACACCTCGTCCTGCTCCTCGTAAGAGGGCTGAAGCGGTACGCCGTCCTTCCAGTCGCCCTTGCTGTGATCGCTTTCATCCTTCCAGAGGTGATACGGCTCAATCCCCAGCAGAATGTCCACATACGGCAGGCACTGCGTGCAGAAATCACGCGCCTGTTCCCACGTCCACAGCGCCGAGCGGAAATTCCCGTCAAAGGAGACGGTCATGCTCTTTTCTTTCGCCACGCGCAGCAAATCAAGCGTCAGCTGTGCGCAGTTCTCGCCCAGCGCCGGCGTGATGCCGGACAGGTGCAGCCAGTCAAAGCCATCCAGCAGCGCGGACAAATCCACATCCGAAAAGTCATATTCCGCCATAGCGGAATGCTTGCGGTCGTAAATCACCTTGCTCGGCCGAACGCCATAGCCCGTCTCCAGATAGTATGTGCCCAGCCGGTGCGACGGCGTTTCCTCCGGCGTGGAGAGAATCATCGGCGTGCAGTGCACATCGTTGGAGCGCAGCAGACGCACTGCCGACTTGCCCAGCGAATTATTCGGCACAACCGAGAAGAACGTGCTGTCGATGCCCAAATTCGCCAGCGCCAGCGCAATGTTTGCCTCCGAACCACCGTAGGATGCCTCAAAGTTGTTCGCCATGCGGAGCTTCTCGTAGTTCGGCGGCGTCAGGCGGAGCATGATTTCACCAACGGTAATGAATTTCTTGTCGCAGCTGATATCCCGCAGCAGCGGATTCGCGTGCAGCATGAACATTCTCCTTTCATCCGGCAGGGAATTTTATTTGAATTTTCCCCAAGCATTGCGAGTTCCGAAGGGGCGGGGGGTGAATAGGTCGTCCCTTCTGCGTCAAAAGTGCAATTCAAATTATGCCTGTAAGCGCGCAAAGATTTCCCGCAGTTCCGCGCGGGCATCATCATTGCGGTCAATGCACCGTGCAATCGCGCTCATTGCCGTTTCGCCTGTAATGTCCAGAATCGACTTTTCCTCGCCCCAGTAGAAGCGGAAGCCGTTCACGCTGTAGCTCGGTGCGGCATCGAAGCGGCGAGCGCAGTGAATCGCCTGCCGCAGCTGCAATTCCGCGTCGTTCATGCGCCCCATGCGCACCATGGCCCGTGCGGAATTGGTGTACAGAATTGTTTTCATCTTCCAAATATAACTGCCCGACGCGCTTTCCATGCCATCGAGCGCGCGGCAGAGCCACGATGCCAGCGCAATCGCGTCCTGCTGCCGACCGGAAGCTATCAGGCAGTTCATAGCGCCCGTCGCGGCATTGAACAGGCGAATCACGCTGACGACCAGCCCGCGCGAGAGCTTCGGCAGCGCATGGTCATAGCAGCCCAGTTCCGTCTGGCTGTTGGCAATAGCAATGTCGTTCACTTCCGCGACATTGCCGTTTTCATAGCAGCGAATCGCCTCGTCATACTCATTCAGGTGCGCGTGATAATTGCCCATGAGCGACCAGATGGATTCGGGGCGGATATGTTTCTCCCGCTCCTGATCCTGATTAATCAGCACCATCGCGCGTTCAGCAAGCGAAAGCGCCTTGCGCAAATCCTCCGGGCGGTTCTGCTCCATGCCGGAATAACCATACGCCTGCGTCGCTTCATAGACGACATCGAAGCTGTTGGGATAGCGGCGGAGCGCTTCTCGTGCCGCGCGCGTCGCTTCGGTGTGCTTCTTCTGCACAACCAGTTGGCGGATTCGCGCGACCATGTCGCCCCGGCGGTGCGCCTGAACGGTGTAACCCACAAGCGCATCCAGCGACACCTCGAAAAAATCCGCCAGCGCGGTGAGTACCAGAATATCCGGCACGCTCTGCCCGTTCTCCCACTTCGACACGGCGGCGGCAGATACATTCATGGCTTCCGCCAGCTGTTCCTGCGTCATGCCCCGCTCCCGTCGAAGCGCACGAATCGTATCATTCAGCGTCATCGCCGCATTGCCCTCCAAAAATCATACTTATATAAGAACATTCGACACTTTTGAGCACTTTCCTGCAAGCCATTTCAGAAAATAACGAGATTTCTGCTTTTGGCAGCTTGCACTTTTCCTCTTTCCGTGCTATCATATGGCAAAAACATCGGAAAGGAGCGAATTTCATGCTTCGATCCGCAAAAGTTACCGATGCGCCGCTGATTGCGGACATTTACAATTACTATGTGGACAACACTTGCATCACATTTGCGCTGGAGCATTCCACTCCCCAAATCTACGCCAATATGATTGTAGCGGAAAAATATCCCTTTCTGGTCGCAGAAACAGATGATGGTCAGTTATCCGGCTTTATTTTTGCCCATGAATTGCGTTCTCGCGGGGCTTTTCGCTGGGATGTGGAGCTGACGGTCTACCTGCGCCCCGGCTTTGAGGGACACGGCATAGGCAAGGCGCTGATGACCGCGTGCATCCAGCTGCTGACGCGGCAAGGCTACATGAACGCCTACTCCTGCATTACGCTGCCAAACGACCGCAGCATCGGGCTGCATCATTCGCTGGGCTTCCGCGACATCGGCATCTGGGAAAAGACCGGCTACAAGCACCATGCGTGGCACGATGTGATTTGGCTCTGTCTCCCGCTGGGGAACTTCGGCGGCGTTCCGGCAGAACCAATTCCGCTGAAGGAACTGCATTGAACTCTTCTGTTCGCTGCATACTGCACTTCATTCCTAATAGCTCATTGCTAATTGTTAATTTTTCATTTGCCTGAAAGGAGCTTTTTCTATGTCCACTTACCCCAACCAATTCGCTCGCATCGGCATTTCCGATGCTGCCGTTCTCTCCCGTCTCTCCGACTGTTTCTCCACCATCTTCTTCTCCCCCGAAAACAACTTTTACCACCAGCACCCCACTGACCCCGATGCTGCCTGCATGGTAGACACCGGCAACAACGACGCGCGCACCGAGGGCATGAGCTACGGCATGATGATGTGCGTCCAAATGAACCGCAAAGATCTCTTTGACAAGCTATGGACGTTCTCTATGCGCTATATGCACCTATCGTCTGGCGTGCATCAGGGATACTTCGCATGGTCGGTGCAGTTGGACGGCAAGCATAACGCGGAAGGCCCTGCGCCGGATGGAGAAGAGTATTTCGCGATGGCGCTGCTGATGGCTTCGGCACGCTGGGGCGACGGCGAGGGGATTTTCGCATATCGGCACTGGGCGCAGGATATTCTGCGCCACTGCGTGCATCAGGCGGAGATGGTCGAGGGCGGTCAGCCGATGTGGAATCCGGAAAATCACTATATCAAGTTCGTGCCGGGGATGGAAATCAGCGACCCGTCGTACCATCTGCCGCACTTCTATCACCTGTTCGCGAAATTCAGCGACGAGCGCGACCATGCCTTCTGGGCAGAGGCGGAAGCGGCATCCCGGCGGTATATCGCGCTGTGTGCGCACCCGGTGACGGGGCTGAGTCCGGAATATGCGGCATATGACGGCACGCCGGTGCTGATGTTCGGGAAGAATTACGCTTACTATTCGGATGCGTACCGCGTCATCATGAACATTGCGCTGGATACGCTCTGGAATGGGCGGACGCAGGCGCTGTGCGACATTGCGACGCATGTGCAGGACTTCTTCGCGAAGGAGCTGCCGGAAGAGAATTACCGCGCGTATGATTTGGACGGCACGCGCTGGGACGAGCCGGCGATGCACCCGGTAGCGATTACGGCGGTGAACGCGGCGGGGAGCATCGCCAGTGACAGTGAAACGGCGGACATGTGGCTGAAGCGGTTCTGGGAGCTGCCGATGCGGACGGGGAAGCGGCGCTACTACGACAACTGCCTGTACTTCTTCTCGCTGCTGATGCTGTCGGGACAGTATCGGAAATGGGTGGAATAAATGAAAAACGGCACTCTGACAGGAGGATGAATCCTGTCGGAGTGCCAAATTTTTTTACGGATAAACACGCGGAAAAAGTTGGATAACGTCACCAACTCAATCGCGCGGAAGGGTCAAGGGAGGAACTCCCTTGTGGGGGCAAGGGGCAACGCCCCTTGGGGTTACTCCGCGTTGTCCACCGTCGTAGGCATGATGTCAAGACCGGCGTCGGTGTAGACGATGTTGGCTTCGTCCATCCACTTCGTGATGGCGGCGTTGAAGGTTTCCTGCTGCTTGGAGGACAACAGCTCCGCGCGCAGGGATTCCTTCAGGTCAGTATCCAGCTCCACCGCGCCGGAAGGCACATCACGGACATACTGGAGGATATGCACGCCATAGCTGCCGACAACCGGTTCGCTGATGTCACCGATCTTCTCCATCGTGAACGCGCCCGCGGTGAACGCCGCATCCCAGTTGGTGGAGTCCATATGCACGGAGTAGCCTTCTGCGCGGGTCGCTGCATCCTGCATTCCCGGATCCGTGCCGTATTCCTGAATCAGCTCGTCAAAGGACACGCCATCCGCCAGCTTCTGGTTGATTTCGTCAATCGTCGGCTGCACGGAGTCGATAATCGCCTGCTTCGCCGCTTCCACCTGCTCCAGCGTCACCAGCTCTTCGGTCACTTCTTCGCCCGCTTCAATCTGATCCTGCTGCTCTTCGTAGGTTGCCAGCAGGTTCGTGTACGTTTCCATCAGGGTATCATCCACGTCCAGCAGGATATGGCTGACGCCGCGGTAGCCGCTGGGCACATAGTACTGGGGCGTGATGTAGTCCGTGTAGCCATAGGCGGCGTACATGCGGTTCATGTACTGGTCATTCTCATACTGATCGACATGACCCTCGTACTTTTCCTTGTCGGCTTCCACCAGCGAGTCAAACTCCGCCTGAACATCCTCGTCGGAGACGGTCACGTCCTTGACGATATCGTCCATCAGCTTATTGTAACCCGCTTCTTCCACGCAGCTCGCCTTGTAGGATTCCTCGGTGAAGCCTTCCGCTTCCAGCGAGGAGAGAACCTCCACCATGGCGCTGGCGCGCTCTTCGTCGGTGGAATCATCGGTGATGCCCATGTACTCCATGCCATTCTGCACGGCAGCATCCCAGTTGGTCTGCGCTTCCGCTTCCACGGCGGCGATTTCTTCCTCCGTCAGTGACAGCCCCAGCTCCACCAGCTTCTGATTCATCAGCTCATACTGCACCGCCACTTCCAGCGCGCTCTGGCGGATGGCCGCCTGCAGACTTTCGTTCGTCGTGTCGTAATACTGCCCATAGTAGGACAGCATGGACTGATAGAAGGTGTTGAAACGCGCACGGGTGATTTCCACGCCGTTGACCGTCGCCAGCACCTCATTTGGGTCTTCCGCCACCGTCGTTGTCGTTTCTTCGATTGCAGCCGGCGCATCCGTCGCCGCGGCATCCTCTGCCAGAGACGCACCCGGCAGGCACATCAGCGTCGCCGCAAGAGCGAGCGCCATCAAACGCTTGGGAGATTTCATGAGCTTGAACTTCCTTTCACACCCGTTTCATCGGGCTTTCTCGTTCTCTATTATGGCACGCTTTTTCCCCGCGCGCAACCTTTTCGCCCCACTTGTTACAGCAAATTCACACTTTCCTTGCATCGCCGTTGCAATTGTGACGATTGTGTGGAGGGGGAACGAGGGGAGACCCAAGGGGCGTTGCCCCTTGACCCCAGCAGGGACGCTGTCCCTGCACCCTGCAAGGGAGTTCCTCCCTTGACCCTTCCGCGCGATTCAGTTGGTAACACTTTCAGGCTGTGCCCGCGTGTTTATCCAGCGAACCGAAGGTTTCCAAAGGGCGATCGCAGACTTCGTCTGTTTTCATGCCCTTTGGTCGCCTCCGCAGAGGCGAAATCCCTGCGTCAGGCTTGCTTTTTCAGCACCCAAATACCATTCACCGGCATCTCCTGCGTGCCAGACAGCACCTCGCCCGTCAGCATCTCCTCATAGCTGCCATCCAGCGTGACCTGCTGCGTTTTGCCCGAATAATTCTGCACAAACGCAGCGCCGCCGCGCTCCGTCGCAATCACCCCGCTCGGCAAGACCTCTTGCATCGCCTTGGGCAGCGAAAGCTCCGCCGCAATCACGGTGTAAATCGCATCCAGTCCGTCCTGCTCCGGCTTCGCCGCCAGATAGTACGCCTGCCCCGCGCCGAATGCGTGCTTCGTCAGGCAGGGAAGTCCTGCATAGAAGTCCTCGCCGTACTCCGCCAGCACCTGCGCATCGTGCTTTTCCGGCAGTTCGCACAGCTCATGCACCGCATAGCGCCGCCCGTCCGGGAAAACCATGTGCTGCACATCCTGCGGGTAGAGCGCATCAAGTTCTGTCGCGCGCACGCCCAGCACATCCGTCAGGTCATGCGGCGCGCCGCCCAGATACGCCAGCCCGCTGTCATCCACCACGCCGGAAAAATACGTCATCAGCAGCGTACCGCCGTTTTCGACGAACGCGCGCAGCTTTTGGGAGAAGCCCTCCTTCATCAGGAAGAGCATCGGCGCAACGACCAGCCGGTACTGGCTCAAATCAGTGCAGGGGCGCATATCGCGGAAATCCACCGCAATGCCCTGCTCCCACAGTGCGCGATAGTGCATGTTCACGCTGTCAAAGTAGCGCATGTTGCCCTTCTGCCCCGTCTGCGCGTAGTCAATCGCCCACCAGTTGCTCCAGTCAAAGAGGATACACGCCTTCGCGGGGGTGTTTGGCTTGCTGTACAGGGGCTGCAGCGTCTCCAGCGCCTGACCGACCTGCGTCACATCGCGGAAAACGCGGGTATCGCCGCGCCCATCGTGGTCAACAACCGCGCCGTGGAACTGCTCCGCCGCGCCGCGCCCCTTGCGCCACTGGAAGTAGCAGACGCTTTGGCTGCCATGCGCCACTGCCTGCAAGGAGGACAAGAGGTGCATTCCGGGGCGTTTGAGCTTGTTGACGGGCTTCCAGTTGACCTGCGAGGGCGTCGATTCCATGAGCAGGAACGGCTGATTTTTCAGAGAACGCATGATGTCGTGGTTCATGGCAAACTCCGCCGCTTTCGCCACATCATCCCCTGAATGCCACGCGGGATAGCTGTCCCACGAGACAACGTCCATGCCCTCCGCAAGGGAGAAATAGTCGTAATCCCAGAAACGTTCCATCAGGTTTGCCGTGCACTTCAGCGAAGAATCCACCGCCTGCACTGCGTCGCGCTCCGCCATCATGAACGTCTTGCACTGATGGGTGGAGAAGCGCCGCCAGTCGATGAACATGCCGTTGGTGCTGGTTTCCGCCATTTCGCCGGGCGCTTCCACCTGCGACCAGTCGGTGTAACGGTGGCTCCAGAACGATGTCCACCACGCCTGATTGAGGTTTTCCAGCGTTCCATAGCGCTTTTTCAGCCACTGGCGGAATTTCTCCTGACACAGCGGGCAGTAGCAGTCGCCGGAAAACTCGTTGGACAGGTGCCAGAGGATGACTGCCGGATGATGCGCATACCGCTGCGCCAGCGCCGTGTCCATCTCCCGCACTTTGCGGCGGTAAACCGGGCTGGTCAGGCAATGATTGTGCCGTCCGCCGAAGTGGTAGCGCTCATAGTGCTGATTCACGCGCAGGACTTCGGGGTATTTCTGCGCCATCCACGCCGGACGCGCGCCCGACGGCGTTGCCAGAATGATGTGGATGCCGCCGCGCCACAGCCGGTCGATGACTTCGTCCAGCCACGCGAAGTCGTACACGCCGTCCTCCGGCTCCAGCCGCGCCCACGCGAAAATCGCAATCGACACGCAGTTCACATGTGCCTTGTGCATCAGCTCGATGTCCTGTTCCAGAATCTCCGGATGATCCAGCCACTGGTCAGGGTTATAGTCGCCGCCGTGCAGGAAAACCGGGAAGCGCGGCGTCGGGGAAGATGCTTCTGTCATAGGGCAGATTCCTCCAAATCATTGCTTATCGCGTCACATCATTCTGCGACAGGGAATACGAAATTATTTCGTCCCAATGGCGGCGAATCACGATTTCTGCCGTCAAGCCGGTATTGTTATACGCAATCGACCACTGGGTATTGCTCGTGATGTCCACGGGGTTCGGTTCTTGCGACGATGCTTTCAGCGCATCCCATACGGTGTCATTGGTATACCCTTCCGCCTGTTCTTCCAGCACTTTCATAACCGCATCATAGCGTTCCCTGCCATGACCGTAAATGCCATTACGCTGGTTCGGAAGCACCTTGTCCCGGTACAGACCGTAGAAATTCGTGATGGCTTCCATTGGCGTTGCAACAAGCGGACGAGTCTCCTTCTCGCAGTCGTATTCCACGACACGCCCATCGCCGCTGGCGTCTGTAATGTAGAAATGATAATCGCGCCCCGACGAAGCAAACATATCATAGCTGCTGAGCAGCTGCACAGCCTCTTCTGTCGTTGCTGCACGATCCAGCACAAGACGAATCGCCAGCGTGGTCGCAATCATCGGCTTTCCTGTATTCTGATGAACCGGCTCACTGTCCAGCGTCAGCACCGCAATCGAAACGCCCTTTTCATTCATGCCATCCAGACAGATAAACGGCGCAGTAAGGGTTGCTAACTTCTTTTTCAGGCTTTCATCCGGTATATTCGCGCTCACATTATCCAGCGCAGCAAAGGCGACAGACCGATAGCCATCCTTTGGCGCACAGTATACCAGCATCGCGGACGTATCTCGCTTGAAATCATAGTTGCGCCCCATATGCACGCTGCCATCCGTATCCGTCAGCGTAAACGCCGTACAGCCGTAATTCGGCACCTTCATGTTGACGGGCAGAAGCGGCAATGCCTCCTTCAAAATTGCATCCAGCATCGTCTGATTATCCGTAATGCCATATGCAATTACACGATCCAGACTATAATCGTACTGCACATTCATGCGGTATAGGTTGTAACCATCATCATAGTCTGTTATTTGCTCAATGCTCTGAATCGTCTGCAAGCGGGTAAAGTAAAAGCCGACAAAAACGACAAGGACCAGCAGCAAAAGAATCAGCAGGGACAGCAGAATCGTTCGAAGCGGGTGATGTTTTGTCTTCATGTTCATAATTCCTCCTTGCCATGACGCGGTCGCAGGGGGCTTATCCTTGTATACTGTAAAGCAGATTCGCAGATATATGCAGCAATCGTATTAGTGCAGTTCCTTCAAGTACGCTTTAATCGCTTCGTCCTTGCTGTCGCGATAGAAGTATTCCGCAAAATGCTTTCCAGAAATCGTTTCCTTCACAAAATCCTGATCCAGATCCTTCAAAATATCCAGCAGCGGACGATACGTTACTTTCTTCACACCGTCCAGAATCTTCTTATTCCGCTGCTCCGGCACAACACGCTCCTTCGGATAGCCATTGCCATGCCCGAAACCAAACAGCTGCTGGAAAATCATCTCCAATTTCAGCTCCGCACCCCAGCCGAAGTCTTTGGCGAACGGCAGCGCCACACAGTTGCCGTCGTTGATCTGCGCAAACATGTAGCCGTCCGACGGATCCACCACATGCCCGCACAGCACGCCGGGGAACGAGTTGCACGCCAGCATCGCGCCTTCGCCCGTTCCGCAGCCTGTCACGACATAATCCGCCGCACCCGTTTCCAAAAGCAGCGACGCCAAAAGCCCTGCCTTCACATACGTCAGCTGGCATTCGTCCTCCGCCGTGTACATGCCGTAGTTCACCACTTCGTGGCCCATCGGTTCAACCACCTTGCGCAGCACACCTTCAATCATCGCGTTTTTGGCGGCCTGGCTGTTCTCGTTAATCAGCGCAATTCTCATCGTTTCTTTTCCTCCATTTCGTCCGCAGACGTTTTTCCGTTTTAATTTTATCACGCGCGCGGAAAATTTGCAACCTGCTTGCCATGTATCCTTCAAAATTTTGCAGGGAATTCTGCAACGCTTTCATGTGCCTGCGAAAAGGTTACATGGCATTTTTCCTTTCGCAGATGCCCGAAAAAGTGATTAACCAGCGGGTTATTCGCCATTTTCAGGGGCAGAGAGGGCAGGGAAATTATCCACAGCCAAACTTGTGGAAAAGCTGTGGAATCTCCGCAGGTTTTGCCGAAAGTTCCCGTAATCACCCGCTGGAAATATCCACAAGCGGTGGAATGTGCAGCCTGTGGATACGGTGGATAAGCCGGAAATACCGCGTTTTGCAGGATTTCTTGCAACTTCATTGCGAAAAAAATCGAGATTTTCTTGGAAAACAGGCAGGAATCCCCCTTCAGGAACTCGAATATACAGAGTCAGAGGGGATTCCCTGACTGGAGCGCAACCGCCGTGTCCACAGCGCTGTGGAGAAGCAGGATGGATATCCACAGCGTTATCCTTGTGGACAAACCCTTGCAAAATCAAGCGGGAAGGGGGTTATCCACAGCATCCACATCCCCTACTACGACTGCGGAAATATAATTCCCTGCATTCTCTCATGGGAGGGCTTCGCGCCATGCAATTTACTACCAATGTTCAACTGCTGCTGGACGGCTTGAATACCGTTACCCGCGCCCTGTCGGCTCGTCCGACAAAACAGATTTTAGAGGGCGTGCACCTTTCCGCCGTGGGCGAGCATGTGAAACTGACCTGCTCTGACGGCAACCTTTCTATTGAAATGTCGATTCTGGCGGACGTGAAAGAGGAAGGCACAGCTGTTCTGCCGGGCCGCCTGTTTACGGAACTGAGCCGCAAGCTGCCCGGCGGGGAAGTGACCATCCGCGTAGGCGAAAATCATGCGGCATCGATTCGCTGCTTGTCCTCGAAGTCGAATCTGGCGGGCATGAATCCGACTGATTATCCGGAGATGGCGCGTGTGTCGGAGGGCACGACCGTCCGCATTCCGCAGGATAAACTAAAGGAAATGATTTCCCGCGTCGTATTCGCGATTGCAACGGAAGATAACCGCCAGATTTTAACAGGATGTCTGCTGGAGGTTGAGCCCACCGAAGCGCGCCTGGTGGCGCTGGACGGATTCCGGCTGGCGATTCAGAAGGCGGTTATGCCCTTTGAGCTGCCCGGCGGAAAAGAAAATGTGCGTGTAGTCATTCCGGGGCGCGTGCTGAACGAAATGAGCAAGGTGCTCGGCGACACGGATGAATACTGCACGCTGGTATTTGATCAGTCGCGCATGACGGCATCGTTCGGGACGACGACGCTTTCGACGGTGCTGCTGACGGGCGAGTACATCGACTATCGGAAAATTTTGCCTGCTTCCTTCCGCACGACGGCGCTGGCGGATCGCGTGGGCGTGCAGAACGCCATTGACCGCGCGAGCTTGATGGCTCGGGAAGGCAAGAATAACCTGATTCGCATGTCTTTTTCGGGGGATACGCTTGCCATCTCGTCGAACGCGGAGTTGGGCGACGTGCTGGAGGAGCTGGAGACGGAACTGACGGGCGACCCGATTGAAATCGCCTTCAATGCGAAGTACATCACCGACGTGATTCGCAACATCACGGATGAAAAACTGTGCATGCGCTTCAACAGCAATGTCAGCCCGTGTGTGATTGCGCCGCAGGAAGGGGAGGATTACCTTTACCTGATTCTGCCGGTGCGCGTGTTTACCTAATAAGAGGATAAAGCTGGAAGAAAACCGGGCGCACGGGGAAAAGCTGTGCGCCCATTTCGCGACCAATCTGATATGGATTCATAACGAAAATGCAGATAGAAACCATTCGGCTGCGGGACTTCCGCAACTACCATTCGCTAATATTGACCCCTCATCCGGGCGTAAATATTCTCCTTGGACAAAACGGCTCCGGCAAAACAAACCTGCTGGAAGCCGTTCATTATTGTGCCCTTGGACGCTCACACCGCACAGGATTAGACCGCGAAGTGGTGCGGAAAGGCGCAATGATGGCGGCATCTGGCGTGACGCTGCGCAAAAAAAGCGGCAAAACAGAAATTGCGGTAAAATTAACGCCATCAGAAGCGCGAAAAAAAACGGTTTTTATTGACTGCAAGCGCGCAGAACGCATTTCAGCGCTGATGGGACATGTACAGTGCGTGATTTTCTCGCCGGAAGACTTGATGTTGGTCAAAGAAGGGCCTGCAATCCGCCGCAGGATGCTCGATATGATGCTTTCTCAGCTGTCAACAGCGTATTTCAGCGCGCTTCAGCAGTATCAAAAGGCGCTGGAGCAGCGGACGGCACTGCTTCGCGAGGCAAAGCGCGGAATAACGCCTGATCCGGTGCTGCTGGATACGTTTGAAGATGCAATGGCGATACCATGCGGCATCATCATGCCTTTGCGGGATAAATTAGTGAAGCAATTGGCGAAAATCGCGGCGGAGAAGTATGAGCGAATCAGCGGACGGCCGAACGAAATGTTCAGAATGACCTATCAGCCGTGCGTGGCGGAAACGAGCAATCCTGTGCCGGCGATTCGGGCGGAACTGAAAAAAAGCAGGCAGGAGGATATTCGCGTCGGCGGTGCGGGCTGCGGTATTCACCGCGAGGACATCGGGCTCTCGCTGATGGGGCGAATCATGAAGGTGTTCGCGTCGCAGGGGCAAATCCGCACGGCAGCGTTAGCGATTAAGCTGGCACAGCTGGAGACGTTCCGCGCAGAAACTGGGGAGACACCGATTTTGCTGCTCGACGACGTGATGAGCGAACTCGACATGACGCGGCGCACGCGGCTGCTGCGCGAAATCGAGGGGGTGCAGACATTCATCACCTGCACGGACGAAAGCGACCTCGACGGCTGCCGAGAAAAACGGAGTTACCGCGTGTGGATGGACAGCGACGGGGAAGGGCATGTTCAGGAAGAGTCGGCGGGCGATGAAGTGATGAAGACGGACTTGCTGCATGACCCGGAACTCGATGAACCATCCGGAAAATGAAATTGTTCCACGTGAAACATTCGGCTGGCGGGCAAAAAAGTGCCTGCCGGCTGTTTTTGTATAATGCGCTGAGACGGAGCGAATGATTCGACGGACAAAGGACGAATCATCAAGGTGAATTAGAATGAGAATGTGAGCAAAATTCCGATAGAATGCAGGAAAATCAAGCACTTTACGAACAAAATAATTATATTATCATCACCATACAAAGAACGTCAATGAAAGCAGCGCAAAAAGGAATGTTTCACGTGAAACATTGAATCACATCCGCCTTTGTGGTAAAATGGAGACAGCAAAAACGCAGGAGGAATCATGATGCCGAATTGGACGAAGCAGCAGGAACAAGCGATTCGTGCGCGCAACCACACCATTCTCGTCAGTGCCGCCGCAGGGTCGGGCAAAACCGCCGTGCTGGTGGAGCGGATCGTCTCGCTTGTCCGCGAAGGCGCGTCGATGAATCGGATGCTCATCGTCACGTTCACGAAGGCAGCGGCAGCGGAAATGCGCCAGCGCTTGGCAAAGCGAATCAGCCGAGAGGCTATCAGCCGTGACCCGGCAATGGTGAAGGCACTTGATGAATTGGAAACGACGCAGATTTCGACGATTCACGCATTCTGCCAGCGCGTCATCCGCAGCCACTTCGAGCAGGTGGGCGTAGACCCGCTTGTCCGCGTGTGCGACGAACAGCAGCAGAAACTGCTCTTTGAAGCCGCGTTCACGACGGCAATGGACGAGCTCTTAGACGAGCGAACGGATGAAAACTTCCTTCTGCTGGCGGATGCGTGGAAGCAGGACAAACTTTTGTCGCTGACGTCGCAGCTGTACGACTTTTTGATGGCACTGCCGAAACCGTTTGCGTGGCTGGATGAGCATGTGGAACAGCTTTCGCAGCCGCTTATGCAGCAGCCGTGGGTGGAAACGCTCGAAAATGCGGCGAAATTGCAGGTGGGAGCGATGGATGATGCGCTAATAGCGATTCGTAGCCTATTTGACCTGCCGAATGCAGTGATGGATCGCATGGAAGCACTGAATGCAGACGCGCAGTTGATTTCGGCGCTGCAAGGTTTGGAGGGGGAGGCGCTTCGGACGGCCGTTGCGAACTTCTCCCTGCCACGATTGTCCCCGAAACGCGGCCTGTCGGCGGAAGAAAAGGAATGGGGGAAGCGCTTCAGCGATGGGCGGACGGCAATCAAAAAGCGCGCAGAAAGGGCGAACGAGCTGCTGAATCCCGATTTTGCGCAGCTGGAACGGGAACTTCCGGCGATTCAGGCGCAGCTGCGTGGGCTGGCGGCACTGGTCAAACGGACGCATCAGCATTTCCGCGAGGAGAAAAACGCCCGGAACTGCATGGACTTTGGGGACATGGAGCAGTACACGCTCGACATTTTGGAGCAGCCGGAAGTGCGGGCGCAGATGCAGGGGGAGTTTGACCACATTTTCGTGGATGAATGCCAAGACGTGAGTCAGGTGCAGGACGCGATTCTGCAGGCCATCCACGGGGAACAGAACTGCCTGTTCATGGTCGGGGACGTGAAGCAGTCGATTTACCGCTTCCGCAAGGCCGACCCGACGCTTTTTTTGGGGCGGATGCAGACGTTTTCGGAAGACGAGGGGGCGAGGGAGCGGAAAATCGTGCTCCAGCAGAACTTCCGAAGCAGCTTCCCGGTGCTGGATGCGACGAACCGCGTGTTTCGGCAGACGATGCGCCCCGCGGTGACGGAGCTGACCTATGCGCCGGAGGATGAGCTGATTTGCGGGCTGGGTGCGCGGGAGGACGATCCGCCCGTGATGGTGCACCTGCTGCGTGGGCCGGACATCAGGGATGCGCTGGAGGGGAGTGCGAGCGAGGCGGCTGGCCACGAGGAAGTGCTGCAGACAGAGACGCGCGTGGTGGCGCGGCGCATCAAGGAGCTTTTGGGAACGACGATGCCGGATGGAAAGACGATTTCGTACCGAGACATGGTGATTCTGCTTGCGCAGACGACGAATTTGGCGCAGACAGTTGTCGATGCGCTGACGGAAGAGGGGATTCCGACCTTTTACGACGGCGCGGAAAGCTATTTCAACCTGCCGGAAATCATGGATATGAAAGCGCTGCTGAGCCTGCTGGACAATGCGCAGCAGGATTTTCCGCTGCTGACGGTGCTGAAAATGGTGCCGTTCTCGCTGACGGACGAGGAATTGGCGCAAATTCGCCTGATGCAGACGGGGCAGAACGTGCCGTTCTATCAGGCGTTCGCCAAAGCGTGCGGCGGGGAGGATGAATTCGCCCAAAAGTGCCGAAAAATCAGCGAAAAACTTGAAACATGGCGGTTTCAGGCGGAAGTCATGCGGTTATCGGACTTCATTTGGCATCTGATGACCGATTCGGGGTACTACGCGGCGGTCGGGGCGCTCCCAAAAGGGGAAGTTCGCCAGGGGAATCTGCGGATGCTGTACGAGCGGGCGCAGGCATTCGAGGCGGAAGGCGGCGTCACGCTGGCGGCGTTCATCACGCGGATGGACGAGCAGGAGCGGGGCGGGGACAGCATATCCGCCAAAATGCTGACCGAAAACGAAGATTTGGTGCGCGTGATGACGATGCACAAATCAAAGGGGCTGGAGTTCCCCGTGGTGTTCCTGATGAACATGGAGCGCAGGCTTCTGTGGACGCAGACCAGTGAGCTGATGCTGCACCCGAAACTGGGCGTGGCGATGCCGTACATTAACCGGAAACTGAACATCTGCCGAAGAACGCTAATGCAGGAGGCTTTCGACGAACAGCGGCGGCTGGACGAACTGGCGGAACGGGCACGCCTGCTGTATGTGGCGATGACGCGGGCGAAGCTGCATCTGGAACTGGTGGCAACTGTGGCGGATCTTGAGCGCACGAAGTGGGATTTGGCTTTGCCGCCGAGTGACAGTCGCGTGCGAGAGGCTGGGAGCATGATTACATGGGTGATGCAGGCGATATCCACCGATGCACACACGAAATCCACAAATTATCCACAGGCCTCAACCCCATGGGATTGCCGAGATTGGGACGAACTGCCTCAGAAAACTGTGGATAAAGTAGGGGAGACGGAGGCGGATGCATCAAAGGTGCTTTCGCTTTTGCAAACGGCACCGCCAGAGGGCGTTTTCCCGGAAAAAACGGTGCAGACGGACATTCTGCCGCTGAAAACGTCGGTATCCGCACTGGTGAAAAAACAGGCAGACGCACTGCCGCTTTCGGATTCGGAGGAGGACGATGAGACGAAGCACGCGGTGGATGCGAACGGCACGCCGCTGCTGCTGTCGGAACTGCCGCGCCGTCCGGCATTCATGGAGGAGAAGCGGATGACGGCGGCGGAGCGCGGCACGCTGACGCATCGGGCGCTGTCGCTGATGCCGCTGGATGCGCTGCGGACGGCGGAGGATATCCCGATGGTCATCCGTGAGGCACTGGAAGCGATGCAGAAGCGCGGGCTGTTCACGGAGGAGGAGCTGCACATCATCAGCGTGAGCGCCATCAGCGGGTACTTCACGAGCAAAATCGGGCGGCGGATGCTGCAAAGCGGGAATGTCCGGCGCGAGTGGGCATTCAACCTGCGCTTGACGGGTCAGCAGGCGCTGCTGCTGCAAGGCGTTATTGACTGCGCGTTCGAGGAAAACGGCGCGTGGGTGCTGGTGGACTACAAGACCGATCGCGTGGACGACGAGCAGACGCTGGTGAACCGGTACGCGGAGCAGCTGGCATGGTATGCGCGGGCACTGGCAGAAATCACGGGGAAGCCGGTCAAGAAACGCTACCTGTATGCGCTGCGCGTGGGGAAGGCGATTGCCGTGCCGGAGATAGACGCGAAATAAGGCGAGAAAGGAATGTTTCACGTGGAACATCGTCGAATGGACTACCATTTGCACACGAATCACTCGATGGATGGGCGGCAGACAATGCCTGAGCTTTGCGAAACGATGCTGGCGCGCGGCGTGCAGGAAATCGCCCTGACGGAGCATATCGAACCCGGACATCCTGAAGAAGAGATGGACGTGCCGCCGGTGTGGGCGGATTGGTTCGCGGAGATTGCGCGCTGCCGGGCGGCGTATCCGGCGCTGGTCATCCGCAGCGGCATCGAGATTGGGGACAATCCGCTGTGCCGGGCGGAGACGAAGGCTCTGCTGGACACGCTGCCGCTGGATTTCCGCCTGCTGTCGCTGCACTTGGTGAACGGCGTGGACTGCTACGATTCGGAAAAGTATTTCACAGGCAAAACGCGTGCGCAGGCGTATCGGGAATACGCCGAGGCGAAGGCGGAATCGATACTGGACTGGGAGGACTTTGACAGCGTGGCGCACATCGGGTATGTGGCGAAGTTCTCCATCTATACGGGGAAGGAGCGCGCGCTGGTGTACGAGGATGCGCCGGATGCATTTGATGCGATTTTCCGACATGTGGTTGCACTGGGGAAGTGTATTGAGGTGAATACATCAGGGTACGCGACGACGGGGGATACGTTTGCGCATTCGTCGCTGATTCGCAGGTATATTGAGCTGGGCGGTGAGAATTTCACGTTTGGCAGCGATAGCCATGATACGGCACGGGATTATGCGGATGTGGAACGGGCGAAGGAGATGGTGCGGGCGCTTGGGGGAAAGTATCAGGTCAGTTTTGAGGGGCGCAAGGCGATATATTGGAAGATATGAGGTTGGGGAAAACAGGAGGCTTTTTCGTGCGAAAAGTGGTTGCAAAGTGGGGAAATTACGCTGAATTTTTGCCGAAATCAAAGAAATAATGGGTTTTCAGCACTCAAAACGCCAAAAAATTTGACAAAAAGGGTTTATCGTGGCATAATAAAGAGGATGAGCGAAATCAATCCGCAGGCGCGTGGGAGCGCTCCGGCGGCGGCAAGTAAAATTCATTTTGTCCGCGGTGAAAAGCCGAAGGGCGTTGACGGGGGTGCTCATTCTTGACAGAACAGATGACGGTGAAATACTACTACCACAGCGGGTTCTCGGTGGCGAGCGGCGAAACGCTGCTGGTGTTTGACTACTGGATGGGGCGGCAGGGGAAAAAGCTGCCCGCAGCGCAGCGGATTACGCCAGAAACGCTCAGCCACTTCAGCGAGGTGTTCGTGTTCATCAGCCACGGGCATGAGGACCACTTCGACCCGGTTGTGTATACATGGGAGCAGTATGCGCCGGTGACGTACATTTTGCCGGAAACGATGGATGCATCGCTGCATGGGCGGCGGATGGGCGTGGGGGGCGAAATCACGCTGTCGCGGCATGTGAAGGTGAAGGCGTTCGACTCCACGGATGAAGGGCTGTCGTACCTTGTGGAAATGGACGGCATCCGCATCTTCCACGCAGGCGACCTCAATAACTGGCACTGGCGGGAGGAATCAACGCCGCGCGAGATTGAAGAGGCGGAACGCGACTTCCAGCAGGTGATGGAGACGATGCGCGGGGAAAAGGTCGATGTGGCGTTCTTCCCGGTAGATCCGCGGCTGGGCATGATGTTCGACGCGGGGCCGAACTATTTTGCGATGGTCGTTAAGCCGCGGCTGATGATTCCTATGCATTTCTGGGAGCGGGCGGAGGTCATCCGCGAATACGCGCGGAGAAGCCGTTCGCCGCAGACGGAGATTATCGCCATGACGACACCCGGCGACATGATTCTGCTTGAATTTGATGAGCAGGAGAACATGACTGTTCACATGCAGTCCGTCACCAGTGCGCCAGTCGCCCGGAACAAGAAGGTGCAGCTGGAAGCATACGACGGCGAAAACCCGTTTAATGATTCTGACCTGCCGGTGGATATGGAGTGATTTTCCTGTCGAAAGGGTTGACAGATGCGCCTTTCCGGGGTATCATAGAAGAGCGGCGCGCCCAATCGTGCGCCGGGAAAGGAAGTTCCACGCATGATTAACAAGGATATGACCGTAGGCGAAGTGCTGCGCTCCTGCTCGGACGCGGCGATGGACGCGGTGGTGAAGATTTTCACCGATATGGGGATGCACTGCCTGTTCTGCCCGCATTCGACGGCGGAAACGCTCGAAGAAGCCGCGATGGTGCATGGCAACGACGTTGAAGAGCTGGTTGCAAAGCTCAATACCGTTTTCCAAGCCAAATAAGCACAGACGGGATTCCTTTGCCCACAGGCAGGGGAATCCCAATTTGATTTTGGTAATACGATTCTCGGATTCACCTGCGCATCGTGGCGCATCTTCATCCGAAAATAGTATAATACTATTTCCAGATTCACCTGCGCCATCTGCTTGCGCCTTTTCCCTTCTGGCGTCCGCTCATTCCACTTAGCGTAGCGCTGCTACGCTGCGTTTCATTCACGTTAGCCAGAATGAAAAATTCGCGGCGCATCTTGGCGCATTTTCATCCGAAAATAGTATAAACGAGCAAACCGTTGATTTTACTGGCTTTGCGGACTTTTCCGGAGAAGAAAACTATCAACGGGGCATGTGGATAACACTGTGGATATTGTGGATTAACAGGCTGTTAGCCTTCCCAGAAATGTGGAAACTGTGGATAAGTCTGTGGAAAAATGGTGAACAGCGGTGGAATACATGGGAATTTCCTGTGGAAGGGGTGTGCAAAAGTGATTATTGAGCATCAGGGACAGGCGCTGACCGTCGCGATGGAAATGGAGCGCCGCGCTATCCGGACTTACGAGCGTGCGCTGTTGCTGGCGAAGGACGAGGAAGTTCGCAAGGGCATTGAGGACATTCTGAGCGACGAACGGCGGCACTTGAAGCGCTTTACCGAAATGTGGGACAAGACCGTCAATTCGGCGGAACAGCAGGTGCTTTTGCAGGCGATGGCGGCGGATGTGCTGTTCCGCGGCGGCGTAACGGAAATGGCGCGGGAGGATGCGCTGACGACGCTGACGGGATTGTATCGGTACGCGATGGAGAGCGAAGCGAATGCGGTGGAGACATATACGAAATTCGCGGAGAAGTGCGAGGGGGAGGCGCGGGCAGCGTTTTTGGAGATTGTGCGGGAGGAAGCAGGGCACCTTGCGGAACTGAAGGAAAAGCTGGGGGAAGGGTAAGCCTAATGTCAACAGAGATAAACACGCGGAAGCAGGGGGATTTTCGCGCTTCGCAGTGCATAACCACGTTACTGGGTTTCCCCGTTGCAGCACCCATCTCATCCAATTTCGCTGCGCTCAGCCAACGTTCCCAAAGGAGAATGCTGGGCGTGCAACGTTCCCCAAAACATAAACGAAGCCCCTTGACGAAGCGAAATCCGTCGAGGGGCTTTTGGTTGTCCTCATGGTGTGCAGGGATTGTGGATAACTTTTTTGCAAATCAAAGAATCTTTCGACACTCGATGTAGAAGCGCTTGTCGTGCGCGTGGCCCATCGAGAAGGTCTTGCGCGGGAGGATGCCAAGCTGCTCAATCGCCGGGAAGAAATCCGCCTTGTTCAGCGCAGGCAGCAGGAAGCCCATCGCGCCGTCCGCGCGGCTCAGGCGGCGAAGTACCTCGTCGCCGTGAATGTAGTCAATCGCGGCTTCGGGGTGGCGGCGCAGAAAGTCGTCCAGATAGCGCTGGAGCGTCGCGACGGGGAGTGCGCCGTCCGGGTGGGCAATGAACGCCGTCTGTTCGCCCGACGCGGAAACGACGCGAAGTTCCTGCGCATCCGCATCCGGCGGAACGAAAGACAGCGCCATCCCGTGCGCGGCGCAGTAGGCTGACCAGTCCGCCAAAACATCCGCCGGATGGACGTTCGTCAGCACCCGGTGAACCGGCTCAAAAACCAGCGCATCGTCGTGGATGTTGACCAGCTCAACCATCGCGTAACGGGCAGGATGAACGGCGGCTTCCTCGGCGGGAAGGGTCGCTTTGAGCTGCTCGTAGTATTTTTTCGCGGTGGCGAGGGAGTGGTTGCCGTCGCCGACGGCGAAGAGAAGCGGGTCTGCGCCGAGAGCATCTTTTAAGCGATTCAAGGCGGCGGCGATGGCGGCTTTGTCCGCGTCGGACGTGACCGCCCAGCCGCGTGCATGGCCGCTCTGCTGCATGAGGTCGAAGTCGTAGAGCGGGGAAAGCTGGTCGCGGCGGGCGTAGAGCGGCTCGATGACGGTGCGCTGCGGGTCATCCAGCAGGAGCATGACGTGGCTGGACTCCAGCGGTGCGCCGTTCCGTACGGCAAGACGCGCGGGCAGGCGCGACGCAACGGTTTCCTCGGTCGGGCGGATGAGGGTCTTTGCGCCGTCGTAGCGGTACTGCTCCAAATCGACGCAGCAGACAAGCCCAAGCCGCTTGCCGGTGGACGTGGTGCGCTCCAGCAGCACGAAGCCGTCCGTCACACCGGGGTGCAGGACGTTCAGTGCGTCGCGCATGGCAGCGTGAATCGCGTCGATGCGCTCTGGTGGCGCGGGCAGGTCGCATTCAGGGAGTATCAGGCGCAAGGTGGACGGTTGATGCCCGACCAGCGTGTTTACCCGCTGCCAATACTCCGGCTCGGACGTGTACTGGTCGCACGCGACGCACGCCCACGCCGTCCAATCCGCATCCGGGCGCGGCAGCAGGAACGTCCCCGGCACAACGCCGATGCCCGCAAACAGGTCATTGCTCATGGCACTTCATCCTTTCGGGAGAAAATTCATCACCTCCTATTGTAGGGCCTTTTGCCGCCGGGGTCAAGTACTTCTATTGTTCTTGAACAGCAGCGTGATGCACCAGACGCCGGCCGCGCCGATGATGGTGTATAGGATGCGGCTGAGAATCGCGCCCTGTCCGCCGAACAGCCACGCCACGATGTCGAACTGGAACACGCCGACCAGCAGCCAGTTAATCGCGCCGATGATGGTCAGCACGAGGGCAATGGTATCAATCAACATGCGTTTTTTCTCCTTTCCCCTTCGGGTGATGATACAGTGTATGCGGTGGATGCGGAGAATAGAACGGGGGGATTTGCAGCTGATTTCCTCTGCAATCAAAAAGACCAGCACCGAGAGAAAATCTTCTCCCGATGCTGGTCAGTCGCGCCCATTTGGCACGACAATGTGCGAGTAGTTGGTAGAGCAAGTTGGGGGAGCATCTGCGGATGCGCCCAACCTTACCCCAATTTAATTGGCGATGTCCATGCGGATTTCCCATCCTCCGCCACAACCTGCACCCGTACAAATGATTCGCGCGGTGAAACCACATAATCCGCACTGGTCTGCCCTTCCAGCGCCCGTGTGCGATTCGGAATCCACACCTCGTTGCTGTAAAAAATAATGTACTTTGCCGGCGAGCACGCAATATGCACCACGCCATCCGTCAACGAAAGTTCGCGAATCTCCGGTCCTTGCGTGGCGTAGAACCGTCCCTCGTCAATGGCACGCAGAATGCCCGCGACGCTGCGGTCATTGGTGTTGAGCATTGTGGCGCTCATGCCGCATTCGCCCTCGTAGCGGTGCGAATCGTCGTTGGCAAAGCAGTTGAGCAGTTGTCCATTGGCGAAAACAGGATCAAGCATGGCGGCGGAATCCCCGCGCAGGGCGTTTGTGGGCACGGAGGAGACGCTGTTGAAGATTTCCACGCCGCTCAGCCCGCGGAAGGAGCACATCAATTCCGTCGTGTTCAGCGACCAGGCGGGATGCGCCAGCACAGCGCGTCCGCCACACGCGCGGATGCTGTCAATCGCCTGCTGCGGTGTGCCGTTTGGATTCCAGCAATCAGCAATATCCGGCGAAACGCCCAGACCCAGCAGATGCACCGCCTGTGTCGGCAGGAGGAAATCCAGCTCGGTGCCGGGAATGAGCGTCAGCCCGGCGGGAATTTCATCGGCGGCGGGGCGCGTCACCTCGCGATGGTCGGTGATGGCGAGCACGTCGTAATCCAGCGCGCGATAGGCAGCCATGACGTCCTTGGGGGACAGACGGCCGTCGCTGCAAGTGGTGTGGCAGTGGAAATTGCATTTGAGAAAGCCGCGGCTGGCAGAAAGCAGCTCCATGAGAAATATCCTCCTATTCGGACAATTGGAAAACCCCCACATGCTTGCACATGCAGGGGCTTGAAGACACGATTAGTCCACCGTGTAGGGCAGAAGCGCGATGGCACGGGCGCGCTTGATAGCCTCGGACAACTGACGCTGATGCTTCGCGCAGTTGCCGCTCATGCGGCGGGGCAGAATCTTGCCGCGCTCATTGACGAAACGGCGCAGGCGGTTGATGTCCTTGTAATCAATGTATTCAATCTTATCCACGCAGAAGGAGCAGACCTTCCGACGGGGACGACGACCTCCGCGCGGACGCGGACGACGCTCAGAGCGTTCTTCAGACATGAGTGTGACCTCCTTTTCATTCACTTGAAATCGCAATTCGGCACTTTTTCAGCCGATTAGAAAGGCAGTTCGTCGGTTTCGACCGCCGTGAAGCCATTGTTCTGCGCGGTAGGCGCGGGAGCAGCGGCTGCGGACGGCGCGGCATTGTTGTATGCCGGAGCACCGTCATCCATGCGGCTGGACAGGAATTCGACTTCGTCTGCCGTGACCTCCAAGGATACGCGGGTCGTGCCGTCATTGGCAGTATAGGTACGCGCGGACACAGGTCCGACAACGCAGACCTTGCGTCCCTTTGCCAGATACTTCGCGCACAGTTCACCCAACTGACGCCATGCCGTTACACGAAAGAAATCCGCGTCCGACTGACCGTTTGCGGTGTTCTGACGGCTGCCGCGGCGATTCACTGCAACCGTGAAATCGCAGACGCTGATGCCGTCGCGCACAGTACGAAGTTCAGGATCACGAGCCAAGTTACCAATGATCGTCAGCTTGTTCATCTGCTTATCCTCTTTAACAGGTCAGTGCTGAAATCCGATTACTCGGCATCAGCGGGAGCTTCGACGGTTTCAGCGGCTTCCACGGGCGCTTCCACAGCGGGAGCAGCCTTGGGCGCGCGGGGCTTCACGTTGCTGCGCTTGACTTCCAGCTTCACAACCAGATAGCGGAGCACGTCGTCGTAAATCTCCAGATTGCGTTCAAGCTCACGGGGCAGGTCAGCGGGCGCCTTGAAGGTCACCAGCACGTACCAGCCTTCGGTCTTGTAGTTGATGGGGTAGGCCAGACGCTTTGCGCCCTTGCCCCACGGTTCCTCATCAACCTTCTCCACTTCACCACCGTTAGCAGCAATCAGAGCAGAAACCTTCTCAATCAGTTCCTTGCGAGCGGTTTCCTCCAGTGCAGTATCGATGATGTAGGTCAGTTCATACCTATTCATCATTTTCACCTCCTCTTGGACTTTTGGCGCTGCATCCTGTGCAGCGCAAGGATGTGCCAGTTATTGATTATACATCACAATTCGTGCGATTGCAAGGGGTTCAGAAAAATTTTCTTACATTGCGTGCATTGCGAAAGGGTGGAGGGGGACGACCGCAGACTTCGTCTGTTTTCATTGCTCCCTCGTCGCCTCCGAAGAGGCGAAATCCCCTGCGTGCCTTGTCAAAATCAGGCGACCCTGTTATAATGGAAGCCAACACAGGAAGGGGACGAAGCGGATGAAGAAGAACGATTTGCTGACCTTGACGGCGGATGGCCTTGGGGCGGACTTGGAAGGCGTGTGCCGCGCTGACGGCATGGCCGTTTTTGTGCCGGGGATGCTGCCCGGCGAGACGGCGAGGGTGCGCATCGTCAAGGTGCAGTCCCGATTCGCGTTCGGGCGTATGGAGGGAAAGCCGCTGACGGCGTCACCCGCCCGGAAAACGCCGGATTGCGCGGCATACCCCCGCTGCGGCGGCTGCACGGGGCGTCATATGACCTACGAAACGACGCTGGAAGCGAAACGCCAGCAGGTGCAGGAATGCTTCCGCCGCATCGGGCATATCGACATCGACGTGCCCCCGGTGCTGGGCATGGCAGACCCATCGCACTACCGCAATAAGACGGCGCTGCCTGTCGGCGGAACGGTGGCGGAACCCGTGGCGGGCTTTTTCGCGCCGCGCAGCCACGATATTATCCCGATTGCGCAATGTCCGAACGCCATGCCGCCGGCGAACGAAATCTGCCGCCGCGTGCTGGGGTGGATGAAGCGCTTCTGCGTCGAACCGTACGTTGAGGAGACGCACACGGGGCTGGTGCGGCACATTGTCGTCCGCGTCAACCGAAAGGGCGAAGCAATGGCGGTGCTGGTCATCAACGGCAGTGAAATTCCGCACGAGGGGGAGCTGGTTGCGTCCTTGAAAGCGGCGGGTGCGGTCAGCGTCATTTTGAACGAAAACCGCGAGCGCACGAATGTCATCATGGGTCGGCACTTCCGCACCCTCTACGGCTGTGACACGCTGACGGACGAACTGTGCGGATTGCGCTTTGAAATCAGCCCGGCGGCGTTCTTTCAAGTTAATCCGGCGCAGACGGAAGTGCTGTACCAGACGGCGCTGGATTTTGCCGAGCTGACGGGCGACGAGCGCCTATGCGACGTGTATTGCGGCGCGGGCACGATTACGCTGATGATGGCGCGCCACTGCCGCGAGGCGCTGGGCATCGAGATTGTTCCGCAGGCGATTGAAAACGCGAAGGAGAACGCCGTCCGCAACGGCATCGGGAACGTGAATTTCCGCTGCGGCGCGGCGGAAGCGCTGCTGCCGAAGCTGGTGGCGGAGGGCTTGCGCCCGGACGTGATTGTGATCGACCCGCCGCGCAAGGGCGTTGAACCCGCCGTGATTGACGCGATTGCGCAAGCCGCCCCGAAGCGCGTGGTCTATGTGAGCTGCAACGTCGCCACGCAGGCACGCGACGCGGCGCTGTTTGTGGAGAAGGGGTACAGGGTGCAGAAGGTGCAGAGCGTTGATATGTTCTGCTGGACGAGCGGGGTGGAAACTGTTATGTCATTGGTCCAACAAAATCCGGATGATATCGTCAAGGTCGGCATCGACGCAGACGAGCTCGCCGTCACCAAGGCCGAGAGCAAGGCGACCTATGGCGAGATTCAGGCGCGCGTGAAGGAACAGACCGGCTTGAACGTCACGCCGCTGTACATCGCGCAGGTGAAAAGAAAGCATGGGATTATCGAGCGCGAATGCTACAACAAAGCGAAGTCCGAGAGCGCAAAGATGCTGATCTGCCCGCCAGATAAAGAAAAGGCGATTGAAGAGGCGCTGAGGTTCTTTGGGATGATTGCGTAAAGATTTCAAACCGGATCGGTCGGGGAATATTACCCGCTCGATCCGGTTTAATAAATTGAACCGATGTAAATCTGAGCCAGAAACGAATCCGATGGATTGATAGGACGTCGTTCTATGTTATTTTTTCTTCGTGACAAATTTCTTGTTGACGAAATGGAGATTTCATGTTATACTGCCATCAGCGAAAAGGATTTTAAAGGTCCATACCTGTTATTTATTGCTCATGACAAATCGAGGTGAACCCATGAAGTTAGGCGAATTGGCAACCGTCCGAAGCGGACTGGTTTTATCCAGAAAACAGGCGCGCAAAGGCGCCCCCGTCAAGATGCGCTATCCCCTACTGAGCTTTCGCACTATCCACCCAAACGGATACATCGACATGGAACAGCTGGATGGTTTTGACGCCGCGGAGCAGTTATCGCCGGAGTACCTGACACAGGTCGGCGACGTCATCATCCGCCTGACCTCGCCGTACACCGCTGTTCTCATCGACGAAGCATCCGCCGGCATGGTGGTTTCATCAAACTTCGTCATCATTCGAGCCAATCGCAGCAGGCTTATCCCCGGCTATCTCGTTTGGCTGATCAATACGCCGAAGATCCGGAAGGCGATTTACGAGAATACCAGCAGCAACATGCTGGGAGCCATCAACGCCAAATTCTTCTCCGAATTTGAAATCCCTCCGCTGTCCATCCTCCAGCAGCAGAAGATTGCAGAACTGTATCTGCTGGCGAAAAGGGAGACGGCGCTGCTTCGCCAGTTGTCAGAAGAAGAGGAGCGCTACTACAATCTGCTGATCCGCAATGTACATTCGACCATGAAGAGAGGTATGCATCATGACAACCCGCAATGATATCGAACGTGTCCTCTGGAAGGCCTGTGACAGCTTCCGGGGCAAGATCGACAGTTCCCGCTACAAGGACTACATCCTGTCCATGCTGTTCGTGAAATACCTGAGCGATGTCACCCTCGAAAGGCGCGCCTTGTGCATGGAGCAGTACGACGGTGACGAACGGCGCGTCGAGCGCGCCATGAGCCGGGAGCGGTTCTCCCTCGACAGGGAATCCACCTTCGATTATCTGTACGAAAACCGCACGGATACAGAGATCGGCCAGAAGATCAACGTCGCCCTTTCCCACATCGAGGATCACAACAGCGGAAAGCTGCGCAACGTGTTCCGCGCCATCGACTTCAACTCCCAGGTTGACTTCGGCGACGTCAAGGAAAAGAACGCGACACTCCGCAACCTGCTGGAAGACTTCCACGACCTGGATCTTCGTCCCGGTCAGCTCGGCTCCGCGGACATCATCGGAGACGCCTATGAGTACATGATCGCCAACTTTGCCTCCGACGCAGGCAAAAAAGGCGGCGAGTTCTTCACGCCAAGCCAGGTATCCGAGCTGGTGGCCTCGCTCGTCAAGCCGCAGGAAAACGACCGCATCTACGACCCCACCTGCGGAAGCGGCGGCCTGCTGCTCAAAGCTTACAAAAAGGTGCCCAGCGGCAAGGTTGCCGTCTACGGTCAGGAGCTGAACGCCCAGACTTGGGCGCTCTGCACGATGAACATGTTCCTCCACGGCGTGGATGACGCCCGCATTTGGCAGGGCGACACGCTCTCCAATCCGCAGAACCTCGAGGACGACAAGCTCATGAAGTTCCAGGTGGTGGTCGCCAATCCCCCCTTCAGTCTGGACAAATGGGACAGCGGCTTCCTCGCCAAGGCTAGTCTGGATGAAAAAGGAAAGAAGCAGGAAAAAATGTCCGCTTCTCTGGACGAGCATCATCGATTTGACTGGGGCGTTCCGCCTTCCTCCAAGGGCGACTATGCCTTTGTGCTCCACATGCTGCACAGTCTGGATGCGGAAAACGGGCGCATGGCGGTTGTTCTCCCCCATGGTGTGCTCTTCCGCGGTGCCAGCGAAGGCAAGATTCGCAGGCAGCTGATTGAAATGAACCTGCTGGACGCGGTCATCGGCCTGCCCGCGAACCTGTTCTACGGCACGGGCATCCCCGCCTGCATTCTGGTGTTCAAAAAGGGCCGCACCCGCGACGACGTCTTGTTCATCGACGCCTCCGGCGAGGGCAATTACGAAAAGGGCAAGAATCAGAACCTCCTGCGGGACAGCGATATTGCCCGCATCGTCAGCACCTACGAGGCGCGCGAGGCGAAGGTGGACAAGTACAGCTACCGCGCCTCCCGCGCTGAGATCCGTGAGAACGACTACAACCTGAACATCCCCCGGTATGTGGATACCTTTGAGGAGGAGGAGTTGGTGGACATCGACGAGGTGAAACGGAATATCGAAAGCATCGAGGCGGAGCTTTCGCAGGTGCAGGCGCAGATGGCGAAGTATATGAAGGAGCTGGGGCTATAAAGAAAGGGGTAGGTATATGGCTACTACAGTTAACTCTGCATTTAGTGAATTCATGAAAGACATCGTAAACCTCAACCCCGATATTGTGTCTGCGGCGAGGGCAAGTCGAGATAATTTGCTAGAAAATATTGCGGAATTCGACAATCAAACTGATTTTTTCGACTTATATGACGGGGTTAATGTTCATTTTGGGTCTTTTGCAAGAAAAACAAAATGTCGAGAGTTGGATGATATTGATCTAATGATCGGTATTGCCGCCAATGGTGCAACTTACAACTCCAATGACCCATGGGATAATGTCAAAATAACTGCCAGCACCACGAATCAGGCACAAAAGGACTGTACACGTGCCGATGGGACATTGAACAGCACGATGGTATCGAACAGGTTCAAAAATAAACTTGAGTCTGTACGTGAGTATTCTCGCTCCGAAGTACACAGAAATGGTGAAGCCGTTATTCTTAACCTCAAATCTAAAGACTGGTCTTTTGATATTGTTCCGTGCTTTTATACTACAACCGAAAGCGATGGTCGGGCATATTACCTTATTCCCAATGGACAAGGCAACTGGAAGAAAACAGATCCGAAAAAAGATAAGGAGCATGTAACAAGTACAAATCAAAGCAAGGACGGGCGTGTCTTGGAACTGGTGCGGCTCTGCAAAAAGTGGAACAGGGTGAAGAATGCAAAAACGCTTCCTTCATACATGCTTGAGACAATGATTGTGAACTTTGCAGATTCACAGGCCGAACTCAGCCAATGGATAGACTTACGTTTCCGGGATGCGCTGAAGTACATAGCCGATCATATTATTAATCCTGTATATGACATGAAAGAAATCCAGGGCAATATCAATGATTTGAGTCTTTCCGAGAAGTTGATCCTTCAGCAAAAGGCTCAGGCAGACTACGAAAAAGCATGCGCTGCAAGACAAGACGAATCAGAAAACAATCACAAAGAAGCTATAAAGAAATGGGGCGAAATTCTTGGAAGCGACTTCCCAACATACGGCTGATACTGTATTCTGTCGTCAAAACGACAAGTTCCTGCTGCAGTGCCAAGTTGTACAATGGAGTGAATACTCTAAAGCAAAGTCGTTAGCTCGATGGAAGGCAATCATTACTCTGGCATTTGCGGCACTCTCGGTTGTGATATCTATTCTCGACATCGACTTGTTTTCCGCGATATTCAGTTTTTTGGCAGTGGTTTTGGCTCTCTTCAATAAATACTCTGACGAAGAAATTAAGGCCACAAAAAAGCATGCTGCGTCAATACAACAGTATATAGATGCCTCAATATTTGCCCCGGTAATCGATACCCATATCTCTGATTGGGGTGATATGCCAACAAAATCTGATTTGGCAGATGCTGTTAGCAAGTACGGAGATAAAGATACCGCGGCCTTTGTGAACTGGTACAGCGATTACTCTTCTATGAATGGTGAATCTCAAGTTTTCTACAGTCAGAGCGAAAATATCCGATGGAACTCTACTCTGCACAAAGAGTTAAAAAGGTTCTATGTGATTCTCATTAGTGTGATAGCGCTCTCTTTTCTAATAACTTTTTTGGTGTTTAACCCAAGTTTTGTGAAATCATTCTTTATTTTATCGTGGTTTCTGCCCATTGCGGAGTATGGTGTCTCGGTTATTAAAGAGGTTAATGAGAGTATTTCTCTTCTGAGCGATGCAGACAACTTCTCGAAGGAACTTGAGAAGAAGCTGACGACGAACAGTTCAAAAACTCTTAGAAAAGAACTAATTAATCTCCAGCACAAAATCTGGAATCGGAGAGCAAATGGCTATTTAATTCCTGACTGGTTTTATGAATACCACAGGAAGAAGCACCAGAAAAAAGAGGATAATATGGCCAGAACAATTCAGAATTTTGACAAGTAAAATGGTGATAGTATGACACCCGAAGTTAAAAAACGAATCGAACAAATCCGTCAAGGGATTGTGCCAGAGGGGTACGTCAAAGATAAAGATGGCATATACCCTCGTGACTGGGCATCAAAAAAGATTGGGCAATGGCTTAAACTCGCGGAACGCTCCATCGTTCTACAAGATGAAGAAGAATACCAGTTGGTTACAATTCGCCGCGGATTTGGTGGTGTTGATTCGCGCGGCAGTTTTCTTGGCAAAAACGTACTGGTCAAGAACTACTTCATCGTTAAAACCGGGGATTTCATCATTTCAAAGAGACAAATCGCGCACGGAGCCTGCGGCATCGTTCCCCCCGAGCTAGATGGTGCTGTCGTATCCAATGAGTATAATGTTTTTCTTCCGCAAGATGGCACAAATATTCAGATGTTCAACCTGATGATGCAGTTGCCACACTATAAGAGACTCTTCTATCTGATGAGTGATGGCGTTCATATCGAAAAACTATTGTTCAAAACGCAAGACTGGATGAAAAGAACGCTTGCAATGCCTCTGCTCAAAGAGCAGAAAAAGATTGCCGAAATCCTCTCCACGCAGGACAAGGCAATCGAACTGCAAGGGCGCAAAATCGAGGAACTGAAAAGGTTCAAAAAGGGCTGTCTGGAAAAGATGTTCCCGAGGAAAGGGCAAAAGGTTCCTGAAAAGAGATTCCCCGGATTTACGGACGATTGGGAACAGCGGAAGTTGGGGGGAGTAACAACATCGTACTCAGGTGGTACTCCAACGGTTGGCGTAAAAGAGTATTATGATGGTCAAATACCATTTATCCGTTCCGCTGAAATCAATAGCGAAAGCACCGAACTTTTTATATCCGAAAAAGGTTTGAATGTTTCTTCGGCACGGCTCGTTTCAAAAGGAGATATCCTTTATGCCTTATATGGTGCTACAAGCGGTGAGGTAGGTCGTGCAAGGCTTGAAGGTGCGATAAATCAGGCTATTTTGGCGATTAAGCCAATGGATAATTACGATGCAGAATATCTATCACAATGGCTGCGAAAGAGCAAACAAAACATAGTAGAAACATATTTGCAAGGTGGGCAAGGAAATCTATCAGGTGCAATCGTAAAAGAATTGATTGTGGATTTTCCCTCTTATAACGAACAACAGATAATTGGTCAGTACTTTGCAAATCTCGACCGCCTCATCACCCTTCATCAGCGTAAGCTGGAAGAAATGAAAAACCAGAAAAAAGCCCTGATGCAGCTTCTGCTGACGGGGATTGTGAAAACGAAAGGAGAAGTACGATGAAAAAGCCGATCGTTGCCCTGATGTACGATTTTGACAAGACCCTTTGTACGAAAGACATGCAGGAATATGGATTCATTCCGTCCCTCGGCATGAGTTCTTCTGCATTTTGGGGAGAGGTTCGCCAGTTGACCGATAGTCAGGAAATGGACAATATTCTTGCATACATGTATAAAATGGTGGAAAAAGCAAAGGAGAAAAGAGAAACCATCACGAGGGAAACCTTTAAGGAACTCGGTGAAGGTGTGGAATACTTTGACGGAGTTGATTCATGGTTTGAGCGAATCAATGCATACGGGGAGAAAATGGGTGTTCGCATTGAGCATTATATTGTTTCTTCGGGTATTAAGGAAATCATTGAGGGGACGAAAATCGCTCATTATTTCAAGAAAATCTACGCCTGTGAATTTATGTATGATTACACCGGAACGATTCAGTGGCCCAAATATGCTGTCAATTACACCGCAAAGACACAATTCCTTTTCCGAATCAATAAAGGCGTTCTAACCATCGACAGCCAAAGTGCAGACAAGCTCAATCAATACACGCCTGAAAATGAGCGGAGAGTACCGTTCAGGAACATGATTTACATTGGTGACGGTCTGACCGACGTTCCATGTATGAAGCTTGTAAAGACAAATGGCGGTCAATCTATCGCTGTTTACGATCCGGAAAAAGGAAAAAGTGCAGCGGAAACCCTTCTTAGGGATAATCGCGTGAATTACGTTGTTCCTGCGGATTATAGTACGGGCAGTGACATCGAAACAATCGTTTTCGCTATTATCAAGAAGATGCAAGCAGAATCTGAGATGCTTTCCTATCGATGATGAGCTCAGATGGAGGTATTCCATGAATTCTGACCTTTATCTCGAAAAAAATATCAGTCAACAACCTGCTATCGACTTATTGACTGCTATGGGCTACACCTACATTTCCCCGGCGGATTGCGACAAGCAGCGCGGCAGCCGGTATCACGTGCTGCTCCGGGACATCCTGCGCGGTCAGCTCCGCAGGCTCAAACGCTATGTCTATGCGGGCGCGGAAAACGAGTTCTCCGCCGCCAACATCGAGCGCGCCATGGAGGATCTGAACGAACCGCTGACGGACGGCCTCGTGCGCACCAGCGAGAAGATTTATGACGCGCTGCTGCTGGGCAAAAGCTATCCGGAGACCGTCGGCGACGGCAAAATGCTCAGCTTTAACCTCCGGTATATCGACTGGGACAACCCGCAGAACAACGTGTTCCACGTCACGGAGGAGTTCGCCGTGGACAGCCAGGACAGGCAGCACAACGCCCGCCCGGACATCGTGCTGTTCATCAATGGCATTCCCTTTGCCGTCATCGAGTGCAAGGCCCCGCATATCCCCGTGGAAGAGGCCGTCGGGCAGATGATCCGCAACCAGCAGGCGGCGTATATCCCGCATCTCTTCAAATTTGCGCAGCTCGTCGTGGCGACCAACAAGAACGCCGTCAAATACGCGACAGCCGGCACGCCCAAAAAGTTCTGGAGCGTCTGGAAGGAGCAGGATGACGAATGGCTGCAAACCCGGCTGAAAGCGCTCATCCCGGATCGCATGCCCACCGAACAGGACAGAAATATCGTCTCCCTGTTCAGCCGCGAGCGCGTGTTCGAGCTGATTCGCTATTTCGTTCTCTTTGACGCCAACGTGAAAAAAGTCTGCCGCTATCAGCAGTTCTTCGCCGTCCGGGAAATCATGAAGACCATCGCCGAAAGCGACGAGCACGGCAACCGCCAGAGCGGCGTCATTTGGCATACGCAGGGCAGCGGCAAGAGCCTGACCATGGTCATGCTGGCGAAGTATATCCTGATGGAGCTGAAGGACTGCCATCCCCGCGTGGTCATCGTCACGGACCGCAAGGAGCTGGACGCGCAGATTGCCGCCACCTTCGCCCATACCCGGCTAACCCCCGCCCGCGCGACCAGCGGACGTCATCTGGTGGAGCTGGTAAACAGCGCCCGGGCGGACGTCATCACCAGTATCATCAACAAGTTCAACACCGTCGAGCGGCAGGAGGTCAAAAACCCCTCCCGCGACATCTTCGTGCTCGTGGACGAAAGCCACCGCTCCAACTACGGCCTCATGGCGACCCGGATGCGCAGCGTATTCCCCAACGCCTGCTACATCGGCTTCACCGGCACGCCGCTGATGAAAAGCGAAAAGAACACCATGGCCCGGTTCGGCAGGCTGATTCACAAGTACACCATCCGGGACGGCGTGGAGGATGGCGCGATTGTCCCCCTGATCTATGAGGGGCGCTTTGTCGAGCAAAAGGTGGACGAAGAAAATATCGACCTCTGGTTTAAGCAAATCACCCGCCGCCTGACGGAGGCGCAGCGGGAGGATCTGCGCAGGAAGTGGAGCAGCATTCGTCGCCTAACCTCCACCGACGCACGCATCAAGCGCATCGCGCTGGACATCAGCGAACACTTCATCGAGGGCTACAAGGATACCGGCTTCAAGGCCATGCTCGCCACCAACTACAAGCGCGACGCGATCCGCTATCTGGAGTGCTTTGAGCAGTTCGGCGACCTGAACTGCGCCGTCGTTATCTCGCCGCCCGACATGCGCGAAGGCGTCGATGACGTCGACGAGGGTGCGGACGATCTAGTCGTCTCCTTCTGGAACAAGATGATGCAGCAGTACGGGGATGCCGACCGCTACGAGGAAGCCATCAAGAACAGGTTCTGCGATGGTGAAATCGACATTCTGATCGTGTGCAGCAAGCTGCTCACCGGCTTCGACGCGCCGCTGTGTCAGGTGCTCTACATCGACAAGGAGCTCAAGGAGCACGGCCTTTTGCAGGCCATCGCGAGGACAAACCGCCTGCACGAGGGCAAGGACTACGGCCTGATTGTCGATTACCGCGGCCTGATTGAGAAACTGGACACCGCCATGGACATGTACAGCGGCGCCGGTCTGGAGAACTTCGACGGCGGCGATTTGAAGGGCGTCGTGGTCGATGTGATGGCTGCCGTCGGGAATCTCCGCAGCGCCTACACGCAGCTGGTGGAGCTCTTTGCGCCGGTGGGCAGCATCAGCGATGCGGAAGCCGTCGAGGTGTTCCTCGCCGATGACAAGATGCGTCAGGATTTCTATACTCTGCTCTGTGCCTTCGGCCGGGCGCTGCATTTGGTGCTGAATGCGGAGCAGGCATACAACGCGCTGAGCAAGGAGGAACGGCAGAAGTATCAGGACACGTTCATCTTCTTTTCAAAGGTTCGCCGCAGCGTCAAGCTCCAGTACTGCGACGCCATCGACAACGCAGAGTATGAACCGCTGATGCAGAATCTGCTCGACACGCACCTGTCTGTCGCCGGGCTGAAGAAGATCACAAGCCCCATCGACATTCTGAACAAGGACGACTTTGAAAAGGAGCTTGAGGAGCTGGGCTCGCTGCGGTCAAAAGCTGATGCGATAGCCAGCCGGATGACCCGAAGCATCAGCGAGAAGCGCGACGAGAATCCCGCCTATTATGACAGCTTCTCCAAGCGGATCAGGGACGCCCTTGCGCTCTACAAGGAAAAGGTCATCTCCGAAGCCGAATACCTTGCCAAGATGCGCACCATCATGGGGGATTACCACGCCGGCAGGAGCACCGTCAGCTATCCGGAGCGCATCAAGAATAATGTTCACGCACAGGCCTTTTTCGGTGTGCTGACCGCACTCTTTGACGAGGTGGAGGACGAACGGATTACACCCGATTTCGTTGCAGAGGTTTCCGAGGAGATCACAAAAATCGTCGCCTCCCACAGTCAGGTGGACTGGACGAACAACAAGACCATCCACGACCGCATTTCACAGGACATCGACGATCTGTTCTACAAATACGAAAAGGAGCATGGTCTGAAGCTCTCGTTCGATCTCATCGACAAGATCATCGACAATGTCAAGACTGTTGCCCTGCGGAGGTTCTGAGCGATGGACATCACCTGCCAACGAACCATAACCGCCGATGGGTGCGAAATCCTATACAGTCTTGAAAGAAAGCAGGTCAAAAACCTCAATCTGCGGGTGCGGAAGGATGGCAGCGTGTGGGTTTCAGCAGATCCGGGCGTCCCCTGCGGGGAAATCGACGCCTTTGTTGTCAGCAAGGCCCCGTATATTCAAAAGGCCCTTGACCACTTCCATGAGATGGCGCAATACAGGCCTCAGCCGAAGCAGTACGTCAGTGGCGAGGCATTCAACATTCTGGGTCGAGGTCTGCGCCTGCAGGTCACACAGGCCGCAAAGGATTCCATTTCAGCGGACGGCGTCTACATCCATCTAGGTGTTCGGGATCTCCACGATATCGAAAGGAAGCAGCGCGTCGTCAACAGATTTCTGGGCCAGCAGTGCAGAACGGTATTTGGCGACGTGATGGATGCGCTGTATCCGTCGTTTCAAAAATACGGCGTGCAGAAGCCTTCTCTGAGAATCCGGGACATGGAAACGCGCTGGGGCTCCTGTCTGGCGAAGAAGGGAATCATCACGCTGAACAAGCGCCTTCTCGAAGCCCCAAGACACTGCATAGAATACGTTGTCATGCACGAGCTATGCCATCTGGTTCACCCCAACCACTCCAGGCAGTTTTATGCCTTTCTCACGATGCTGATGCCGGACTGGAAGGAACGGAAGCAGTATCTGGACAAGACCGCAGCCTATTGGCTCTGATCACGCCAATAGGCAGCTAAAAAGAGCTTTATGAACACATTGTAAAGGCAACCACACATTCTTTGCACTAATTGTTGGAAAACAGCGGCCATGCAGTTAGTACAATTCCAGCCGGAAATCAAGTAAACCGCGCAGAAAACACAACGCCATCTTCCGAATTCTTGATTTCACAGGAGGCGTTGTGCAGTTCGAGAATCAGCCTGACCAGATACAGCCCCAGTCCGCTCCCGCCGGATTGACGGCTGCGGGACTGCTCCACGCGGTAAAACGGCGTGAAGAGTTGGGGCAGAGCTTCTTCCGGGATGGAAACACCCGTGTTTTCAATCGTCATCGTATGCGCATCCAGCAAAATGCGGATGCTCGCGCCCTGCGGGGAATAGAGGATGGCGTTCATCAGAACATTGTCCAGCGCGTTGGTCAGGAGATCCTGGTTTCCCCGGATTGTCACGTCCGAAGCCATGTGCTTTTCAATGTGCAGCCCCTTTTGCGCAAGCAGCTCTTCATCCAGCTCCAGCTGCCGTTCTATCATCTCGCTCAGATTGACCGTATCCGTTTTGAGGACAAAGCTGCCGGCCTCGATTCGGCTGATGATCAGAATCTCCTTGATGAGGCTTTCCATCCTGCCGGTAACCTGAAGTGCCCGTGCCAGGTACTTGTCCCGATCCCGATATACGCCGATTTGCGCCAGCATACCGCTCAGCTGCCCCTTGAGGATCGTCACCGGTGTTTTCAGCTCGTGCGAAGCCGCTGAAAAGAACGCGGAGCGCTGACGCTCCATGTCCCGTTCGCGCTCCATATCCTGCTGCAGGCGTTCATTGGCGGTTTTCAGCTCCGTCAGCGCGTCGGAAAGGTTGTCGGAAAGCGTGTTCAGGCTGTCGCCCAGAGCTCCGATTTCATCCGTGCGATGCTGTGCCCAGCGGGAGCTGAAATTAAGCGCGGCGATGCTTGCGGCGATATGGCTGATGTCCACAATGGGCCGGGTAATCCATCTGGCGTAGAAAAACGAGGTCAGCAGCGAGACGCCAAGAATCAGCAGCGCGAGAAACGGCAGCGTCTTCTTCATGGCCTCCGACGCCTGATTGACGGCCTTTTTCCCGCCGATGACCAGCAAATGCCCCATCGTTCCATCCCGGAAGAAAAAAGTTTGTGCTTCATCGGCGGATATGTACGCATCGGTGACGGTGATCTGATGGATGACGCTCTCCGCTGTGCCGGTCGCGTCTCCGGCCTCTGTGGCCTGCATAACCGCATCCTGTTCAAGCGTTTCACTTTCTTCCGTGGTGATCGCCGCACGCTCTGCGGTGCCTTCCACAAGATAAGCCTCAGACGAAATCGTATCGTACAGAATTCGCCCATATTCGTCTGACAGACGGAGCGCTGCGCCCGTCTCCCTGCAAAAGGCGGAAAGCAGCTCGTCGCACGCAGACGGCTCCCGCCCGGACAGCGCGGTCAGGAGCGCTTCGGTCTTTTGGTCGAGGTCCTCCTGCAAAATGCTCGTATAGGTGAGCGGCGTCAGATACGCAATCGCGCCATATGTGGCAGCGCAGACGGCGATCATCAGGCCGCAGGTCATCAGAAAGATGCGAAGCGTCAGGCTGTGCTTAATCCTTGTCCACACGATAGCCCACCCCTCTGACCGTCCGGATGTAATCCGCACCCAGCTTGCGGCGCAGATTCTTGATATGGCTGTAAATCACGCGATCGTCGCCCAGATAGTCATAATTCCAGATGCGGCTGACAAGCATCTGGTAGGTCATCACGCGCCCCTGATTTTGCAGCAGCTCCCGCAGGCATTCGAACTCGCGGTTGGTCAACTCCAGCATCTGGTCGCCGCGCATGACGGTATAGGCGTCCAGATCGAGCGTCAGGTCGCGGTAGCGCAGCAAATTCGCGCCCGGGCGATCCTCGCCCCGGCATCGCCGGAGAATCGCACCGATTTTGCGCAGCAGCACGGGCATGGAGAACGGCTTGGTGACGTAATCGTCAATCCGCAGATCGTAGCCGCGAAGCTGCTCCTCCTCTCCGTCCAGCGCGGTCAGCATCACGATCGGGACATTCGATCTTTTGCGAATCCATTCGCATACGCCAAAGCCGTCGAGCCTCGGCAGCATCAGGTCGACCAGCACCAAGTCAAATTGCCCGCTTTCAAAAACCTCCAGCGCTTTCAGTCCATCCTCCGCCTCAGCGGTCTGATACCCGGCTTCGGTCAGCCAAGATTGAAGCAGCTCCGAAATATCAAAATCATCTTCAATGATGAGAATACGGTACATGTCCTGCGCCTCCTTATACAGGACAGTATAGCATACCTTTTTGGATTTCTTCTGAATTTCCCGAAATATTCACAAACCTGCGAAAGAGCCATTGCCCCTTCGCAGATTTCGCATTTATCGCACTCTTTCTGCCATCATGCCGATCAAAGCGCCATCGCCGTTTGCGTCCGGTTTGGTATAATCACGAATGACCTCAACATCGACCTCTCCCTGATCGTCATCGCAGCAGACTATGCTCGTCATGCTGCCATGGAAGCGTCCGCTGTCAAGCGGTTCGCCGTTGCTCTGGCGAATGTCCAGAAACCGGCGTACACGCTGTCCCTGAAAGGCCATCTCATCGCTCGCCGCATCGTAGCGCAGGCCAAATGCAGCGTAGGGCGCGAAGAAGGCCTGCTTTTCGGCAGCAGTCATTTCACTCTCTGAGGTGGCAGTCATTTGGGGCATCCGCTCGCCTTTGCTACGCTCAGCAGACTCCTCCTTGGCCAGCACGCGGATTCCGGTGAGCAGGCCCTCTGGGCTGAACGAGCCATCCGCATGGCGAATCAGCCGGGTCTGGTCGCGCTCAGTCTGAAGGTCGATGCTCCCTTGCTCGTCCGTGTATTCGATGATCTTGCACATCCCTTCGCGCACCGAATAGGCATCTGTGAAGGAACGCACCCGCTGCCCTTGATACATGAGCGTCCTGCTTTCCGGGTCGCAGCGCAGGCCGTATTCCGCATACGGCGCAAAGCGTCTGGCCCAGGCTTCATCATTCTCTGGATACGAATAGGAGTATTGCTCATACACCGCAATGGCCTCCGCAGCTTCGTATGCCGCCGTATCTTCGCGGATGATGATGGAATCGTCCGTTTCCTGCCCGGCAGCAGCAGGATGCCCATCCCGCATGATCTCTGTACCTTCCGTTTGGTGAAGCTCCAGCACGCGATCCGGCAGCCCCGGCTCCTGAACGACGACGGACTCCACGCCGATGATGAACGTCTTTCCATCGGCCTGATAGGTTCCCTCTCCGCCCGTGAACGTGTACACCTTGCCGTCCATGGCGATGCCGGTCGTCTGCGCCAGCGCAGATGCACAAACCAGGCACACCAGCATCAAAGCGATCAGAGACACACAAAACACTTTTTTCATCGTACAACCTCCTTTTTCCCCTTTCATTGGGGATGCACCAAGTATATCCCAGCACTTTGGAGTTGGGTTGTACGGTGTTTGGATATTGTCTGAAGAATCAATTTAGAGACTAGGGGTTTGGTTTTGTTAAGAAATATCAGGAGACTATGATAGCGAGATTCCTACTGTTTATCCCTGATATGCGAGGTTGCAGACCCTATCGGTTGATTGGGGATATACGCTGCCTCAAAG
>OBJG01000447.1_pt1 | contig 44812 bp, 33 predicted proteins | sample 1517941 | NCBI WGS metagenome assembly OBJG01 (sample SAMN04571712, study PRJEB22368) | human gut metagenome | biome: human gut; material: stool | host: Homo sapiens | place: Luxembourg | collected 2012-09-21
GTAATTTTCACGTTACACGGACGGTCGCTGAGTAACGTGAAAGAAATCTGAGCGCAACCGCCATCAAGGCCGCCAGTCCGGATGCGACGCTGGTGATTGCATTCGACCAGACCAAGCCGCTGCTGAAGGCCCTCGCCTCCGCGGGAGTCGACACTAAGAAGCTGTATTTCGTTGACGGCAACACTTCCGACTATTCGAGTGAGCTTGACGCCGGCCCGTTGGAAGGTTCGAAGGGCACTATTCCTGGCGTCAACCCGTCTGACGATTTCATCAAGCGTCTCGAATCCACTGATGTGGATCTGAAGAATACCACCACGTATGGTGCTGAAACCTACGATGGCATTATTCTGGCGGCTCTCGCTGCGCAGAAGGGCGGCAGTGCTGACGGCAAGACCATTCAGGCCAATATTCCATCGATGCGGTATCGAATGCAGTGCAAAAGTGGCCCATGAATGTGATTTCAAGAGGGCATCATGAAAATCACATGATGGAAATAAAGTTAGGGGTACCCGCGTCAAACGATATATACACCGGACTGTCGAACAGGTTCGAGAGAATGTAAATGAATGTAATATTAGCGGTAAGCACGTGAGAATACAGCGATAGAACAGTGATGACGGGGAAGGTGCGATCATGGTCGGTATGCGCGATGTGGCGAAGAAGGCCGGGGTGTCTCTGAGCACCGTCTCGCTGGTGGTGAACGGCAACGGGTACGTGTCTGATGACATGCGCGAACGTGTGCGCAAAGCCATGCAGCTGCTCAATTATGTGCCGAACGAGCTTGCCCGCAATCTGTATCATGATCGTACGAATCTGGTCGGTGTCATCGTGCCCACCATCCGCCACCCGTTCTTTGCAACGTTTACCGCGCATCTGCAGCATGCGCTCGCTGCGCAAGGATTACGCACTATGCTGTGCTCTACCGCAGATGAGGCGGGCGGCGAAATCCAGTATGTCGACATGTTGCGTCGGCACATGATGGACGGCATCGTCATGTGTGCGCACACTTCGCATCCTGGCGATTATTGGACGTCGATTCATCGCCCGATCGTCGCGTTCGACCGTGTGCTTGGAGACGGTATTTCGTCGATCGGATCCGACCACGAGCAGGGTGGGCGATTGATTGCGCAGATGCTGATCCGCAATGGTGCCAAACATGTGGTGGTGATTGGCGGTCCGCGAGATCAATTCTTCGATTTGGCTGCGCGCGGAGAAGTCGAGGAAGGACCGTTCGATTTGGGAAAGACCACGTTCCCGACGGTGCGCTACTACCTCACGTTGGAACAGGAATTGACCTCCGTAGGCGTGAAATACGAGTATGTTGAAGCTGGCGAAGTGATGGATTTTGCCGGCTTTCATCGTGCGGTCAGCAATGCGCTCGACAAGGTGACGACCGACGGTGTCGATGCCGTGGTCAGTTCCGATATTGGTGCGTCGTTCTGCGTGCGCGAAGCGTTGAGCCGTGGAATTTCCATTCCTGACGAGCTGCAGATCGTTGCCTACGATGGTACGTATTTGACTGATTTGGCCGGCATGAAGCTGACCGCGGTCGCGCAGGATTTCGCGGCGATCGCACAGTCGGTGGCCGACCATATCGTGCAGGCTATTGCCAATGAGGAAGTGGCCGCGGCTAACGCTTCACGCAAGAACGTCCCCAAGCCGTTCGAGCTGAACGTGCTTATTCCCATGACGCTGGTGCCAGGCGATACCACGCGTTGATGCTGCGCGTCTTCATGCGTGTGCCCGGTGTGGATCGCATCGATTTCAGAGGCGTCCACAACCAGCGGACGCCCGTCGATAGTCGTGCTCATCATCCGACTTGTGCATATGTGTCCGATTCTGGAGAATCGGTCATGTGTGATGTGTGAGATGTTTGGATGTCCGATTCTGCAGAAACGGACACATTGGGGTCGGACAGGCTGGGTTGTGTAGAACACCGCATCAAACCGGTTCGACACGCGCATTTTGCGATATTACTGGACATCAACGTCCCTTTCGAGGTAATATCAAACCGGTTCGATACATACAAGTATGTAAAAGCACGCATACACTGCGTACACATTGCACCTGCATCCATGAACCAAGGGAGGTCCCATGAAAAACAAAGTGCAGCTCATCGCTTACGCCGATCGTCTCGGCGATGGCACTCTTAGCTCGATGACCGACATCCTGCGCACCCGCTTCGACGGCGTGTATGACGGCGTGCATATCCTGCCGTTCTTCACTCCGTTCGATGGTGCGGATGCAGGCTTCGACCCGATCGACCACACCAAAGTCGACCCGCGTCTCGGCAGCTGGGATGACGTTGCTGAACTTTCCAAGACCCACGGCATCATGGTCGATGCCATCGTCAACCACATGAGCTGGGAATCCAAGCAGTTCCAAGACGTGCTTGAAAAAGGTGAGGAATCCGAGTATTACCCGATGTTTCTGACCATGAGCTCCGTCTTCCCGAACGGCGCCACCGAAGAGGATCTGGCCGGCATTTACCGTCCGCGCCCGGGCCTGCCGTTCACCCACTACAAGTTCGCCGGCAAGACCCGTCTGGTATGGGTCAGCTTCACCCCGCAGCAGGTGGACATCGACACCGATTCCGACAAGGGCTGGGAATACCTCATGTCCATCTTCGATCAGATGGCCGCATCCCATGTCAGTTACATTCGTCTCGACGCCGTCGGCTACGGCGCTAAGGAAGCTGGCACGAGCTGCTTCATGACTCCGAAGACGTTCAAGCTCATCTCCCGCCTGCGTGAAGAGGGTGTCAAGCGCGGTCTGGAAATCCTCATCGAAGTGCATTCCTACTACAAGAAGCAGGTTGAGATTGCATCGAAGGTCGATCGCGTCTACGATTTCGCGCTTCCGCCGCTGCTGCTGCATTCGTTGAATACCGGTCACGTTGAGCCGGTCGCGCATTGGACCGACATCCGTCCGAACAATGCCGTCACCGTACTCGATACGCATGATGGCATCGGAGTGATCGATATTGGTTCCGACCAGTTGGATCGTTCGCTCAAGGGGCTCGTGCCTGATGAGGACGTTGACAATCTCGTCAACACCATTCACGCGAACACGCACGGCGAATCGCAGGCCGCTACCGGCGCTGCCGCGTCCAATCTTGATCTGTATCAGGTCAACAGCACCTACTATTCGGCGCTGGGATGCAACGATCAGCACTATATTGCGGCTCGCGCAGTGCAGTTCTTCCTGCCAGGCGTTCCACAGGTCTACTATGTTGGCGCGCTTGCCGGCAAGAACGACATGGAGCTGCTGCGCAAGACCAACAATGGCCGCGATATCAATCGTCACTATTATTCCACTGCTGAGATTGATGAGAATCTGCAGCGTCCGGTGGTGAAGGCGTTGAATGCGCTCGCTAAGTTCCGCAATGAGCTTGACGCGTTCGACGGAGCCTTTTCGTACAGCGCCGACGGTGACACGTCCATCAGCTTCACGTGGAAGGGCGCAACTACCGAGGCTGCGCTCACGTTCGAGCCGGGTCGCGGTCTTGGTGTGGAGAACACCACGCCGGTCGCCACGCTCGCATGGCGTGATTCCGCGGGCGAACATCGTACGGACGATCTGATCACCAACCCACCGGTCGTCGCTTGATCGCGCGTGCATCCATAAATCTGTAATCGTCCTTCCTGCCACCTCTCCTTCAGGAAGGACGATTCGCATTCTGCTTCTCAAGAAATCGTTTTTCCCGAGAATCAGCTGAAATCCAAGCAAAAGCGGGTAAGGTGAGCGTACGTCAAAGATGTCAAAGCTCTTCGATTAAGACAACATATTTTTCACCATCATGGGCGTGCTGTTTGATACGCAATCTCAAGCAGTCGCTGCTGCCATGGCTTGTGTTCCTGTTGACGGCGGTTGTGCTGGTGATTGATGGGAGTCACGTTGCCGCAATACTGCTGCGCATGGATATACAACTGGATTTGCCGTCGCATGTTTCTGTTGCCTGACAGGACGTATTGATATGGTTGATTTCGCCGAAAGAATCGCTCGAATGCACTGTTGCAGTGTGTCCGGGCGATTTTCATATGTACTGAATATTCGTGTGACATTTCGAAAACGAGCAACGAAATAGAAGCAAGAACGAGAAGCGACAATATAAAACAAGAAAAACAGGAATAGAAACAAGAGATGACTGAAGACAATCAACATAATGCAGATGGGCAGCAGACTCCAATGCAGCCGCAGCCGCTGCCGGGCCAGGTATTTGTGCGCCCCGGCATCGATGACCGTCCCGATTACGAAAAAACGCTGACCGAAGAGGCCAAAGCGGCCCTGAAGCGCCTGGCCGTACAGCAGAATCCGCGCGTGCCCGAGGCCTCCAACGAGCGTCCGGAAGTGCAGCAGACCCTCATCAACACGGAAAGTGGCTCCCCGCTGACCGCGTTCGCCCATCTTGACGCCGCCGTGCCGAACCTCGAATCGTCGTTCCTTGACCTGCGTGATCCGATGACCGCGCCCGACGGCACTACGCCCACCAAGCCGCAGGTACATCGCCTCACCGCCGGCTTCGCGCTTGGTGCGCTGCTGTTCACCGCGCCGATGGCCGCGCTCAACTCCGTGCTCATTCCACAGACCATCAGCCGTCTTTCCGGCACCGACCGCGTCACCGATCTGGCGCTGCTCAGCGTCGTTGGCACGCTGCTGACGTTCCTGATGAACGCGTGGATTTCCGTCGGATCCGACCATTCGTACTGCCCGCTGGGCCGCCGCACCCCGTGGATCATCGCCGGCACGGTGCTGACTGCCACGTCGGTGGCGATTCTTTCCGCATGCGATTTCATGCCGTTGGTCATCGTGTTCTGGCTGTTCACGCTGATCGGACATGCGATGGTGTCGATGCCGTTGGCGGCCGCTTTCGGTGAGCGCGTGCCTGACAAGTTCCGTGATCGTGCGGACGCGTGGCGTGGCGTTGGCCAGGCGTTCGGCCAGGTGTTGGGCATTATCGCGGCCGTTTCGCTTACGTGGGCCGCCGACGATTCCGGTTGGGATGGCACCACGCGTTTCGCCATGATGGTGTTTGCGTTGTGCCTGGTGGTGGCTGGCGTGGCTACGTTGCTGGTGTTGCCGTTTGAGGGTTCCAGCAGCTATTTGCCTCGTGAGGGTGTGAAGAAGGGCGATTATTTTTCGCAGTATCGCCCGCCGAAGGGCGCTCCGAAGTTCTTCATTGCGTTTGCCGCGCGCATGTTTGCCATCGCAGCCACTTCCGGCATTGCGATTTACCAGTGGTATCTTGCGCAGGATGGTTTGGGTGATGTTTCGCAGGTCGCCATGTTTGGTTTGTCCGGAGCGGCTGCGGTTATGTCGGTGATGGCCGTTGCCGCGTTCGTCGGCTCGCTGTTGGCTGCGCTTCTGCTTGGTCGTATCGCCCGCGCTTTCAAGGATTCCCGTATTCCCGCAATTGCCGCCTGCCTGTTGTTTGTGGTTGCTGTAGTACTTCCGTTGACACCGATCGATAGAGCGATGGCAGTCGCGTTGTATGCGCTGTTTGCAGGTTTCGCGTATGTGGTGTATGACGGCGTGAGCCAAGGGTTGAATCTTGCGACGTTACCGGATGTGCGTTCCGTTGGTCGTTCGTTGGCCGCGTTCAGTTTGGCGAATACGTTCGGTTCGTTGATTGGCGCTGTCGTTTGCGCGATTGCGATTGCGGTGACTGGCGAGTATCTGCTGATTTTCGCTGTTGCCGCCGGTTGCATGGCTATTGCGGGCGTGCTGACGTTGCTGCTGAAATGATTTTGGATGATCTGAGATAATCCGAAAAACGAATATCAAATTCAAAATTGCGCGTCCACATAGTGAACCTTTAGTAGAAAGGATATGTGGACGCGCTTATCTTTACGGCTTAGTTCGAGCGGATTGCCGCCGAATACAAGACTTTGCGAAAGGAGGTTCGCCACGATGAACGGAATGGTTGCACGCGTACTGCTGTCCGCACGAATTATTATTCCGCTTTCGTTGGCGGACTGATTCGAGCAATGCAGCTTCAATCCCTCGCCAACGGAGGCAGGGTTTGAGGCGCGCAAAACACACACGTTGATGGCCCTGCATACTGCGGGGTCTTTTTGTTGCCGTCCACAAGGCGTAAGGCAACGAAATGAAGACTGCAACAAGAGAATAGAAGAAAGACGTTATCGGCGCATGTTGAGAGCCGGTAGCACATGACAGACGTAACAGGAGTAATCCAATGAGTGCAGTCGACGCAGCCGCTGGTAAAGCGCAGGCAATGGTGCGCGATTCGGTGAAAACCGTGATCGCCGCTTCCATGGTCGGCACCGCCATCGAGTTCTACGACTTCTACGCATACGGCACCGCCGCTGCGAACTATTTCCCGAAGGTGTTCTTCGGAGACACCACCAATCCGACCGTCGCGCTGCTAGCCAGCCTGCTGACCTTCGCCATCGCGTTCATTGCACGTCCGCTCGGATCCTTGGTGTTCGGCCATTTCGGCGACCGCATGGGCCGCAAGACCACACTGGTGGTTTCGCTGTTGACCATGGGTGTCGCCACGTTCCTGATCGGCTGCCTGCCGACCTACAACCAGTGGGGCATTGTGGCTGTCGCCGCGCTATGCCTGTGCCGTTTCGTGCAGGGCATCGGTTTGGGTGGCGAATGGTCGGGTGCCGCTTTGGTGGCCACCGAGAACGCTCCGGAAGACAAGCGTGCGCTGTATGGCTCCTTCCCGGAATTGGGTGCTCCGATCGGTTTCTTCCTGTCGAACGGCACTTACTTCCTGTTGGAAACGTTCAACGATGACGATGCGATGCTGGCATGGGGTTGGCGTGTGCCGTTCCTGCTGTCCGCAGTGCTGGTGATCGTCGGCCTTGTGGTGCGCGTGCAGATGGAGGAGACCCCGATCTTCCGCATGGCTCAGGAACAGAAGAAGGTCGTCAAGTCTCCGCTGACCGAAGTGTTCAAGAAGAGCTGGAAGGAAGTCATCCAAGCCACGTTCTTGGTGGCCGTCACCTACACGCTGTTCTACACGCTGGCAACCTGGTCCCTCGCTTGGGGCACCAAAACCGTCGAGCAGGGCGGCGGCAACCTTGGTTTCACCAATCGTGAATACCTGCTCATGCTGATGCTTGCCATCTGCGTGTTCGCTGCGTTCATCGTCATTTCCTGCGTGAACGCCGATAAATTCGGTCGCAAGCGCGTGATCGTCATCTCGTCCTGCTGCCTCGTGGCATTCGCGCTGCTCTTCCCGTTCCTGCTTGATCCGTCGGTCGTCGGCCAGCGTAACTTCGCCGCCAACCTGCTGTTCCTGTGCATCGGCTTTGCACTGATGGGCACCGCATTCGGTCCGATCGGCGCGTTCCTGCCGGAGCTGTTCGACGCCAACGTGCGTTATTCCGGCTCCGGCATCGGCTACAACCTGGCCGCCATCGTCGGCGCGGCATTCGTGCCGACCATTGCCACTTGGCTGTCCCACCACTGGGGTGTGCACTCCGTCGGTCTGTACCTCGGCGTGATGGCCGTGTGCTGCCTTGTTGCGGTGCTGAGCTGCAAGGAGACTAAGGACGTCGATTTCACCAAGTGATGTCCGTGAGGGCTTCGGCGGTGCCCGGGTGGAATCGCCCGAAGCCCTCACAAAAAGCGTTTGACGCAAAACATAACCACTATGTGAACGTCAGCAACCAATATAAAGAAAACGGGACTAGAACAGTTCCGCAGGAGAGGCGGTGTGATTTCTCGGACACAATCCGGGGGGAGTAACATCCTAGGAATCACAAGCCGTTGCAACAACCGAACAAGTAACAGAAATCGAAAGTTTTTTCGGGAAAAGTACGATCCCGAAGCGATAAAAAAATAAAAGGAGCGCCAATCATGGCAGCAACTATCTGGTACGAAAAGGACGCCGATCTGTCTGTGTTTGAAGGCAAGAAGGTGGCCATCCTTGGTTACGGTTCTCAGGGTCACGCTCATGCACTGAACCTGCGCGATTCCGGTGTGGACGTCGTCGTTGGTCTGCGTCCGACCTCCAAGTCCGTGGATTACGCCAAGGAGCAGGGTCTGGAAGTCAAGCCGGTCGGCGAGGCCGTCGCCGAAGCCGACGTGGTCATGATTCTGCTGCCTGACCAGTACCAGGCTAAGGTTTACAAGGAAGAGGTTGAGCCGAACCTGAAGCCGGGCGCTGCTCTGGCTTTCGCTCACGGTTTCAACATCCACTACGGCTACATCAAGCCGTCCGAGGACCACCCGATCTTCATGGTCGCCCCGAAGGGCCCGGGCCACATCGTGCGTCGTGAGTACGCCGCCGGCCGTGGCGTCCCGGTCGTTGTGGCTGTGGAGCAGGATCCGGATGGCAAGACCTGGCCGCTGTGCCTGGCTTACGCCAAGGCTCTGGGCGCTCTGCGTGCAGGCGCCATCAAGACCACCTTCACCGAGGAGACCGAGACCGATCTGTTCGGTGAGCAGGACGTGCTCATGGGTGGCATCAACCACCTGTGCGATCTGGGCTTCGACGTGCTGACCGAGGCTGGCTACCAGCCGGAGATCGCCTACTTCGAGGTGTTCCACGAGCTGAAGATGCTGGTGGATCTGGCCAACGAAGGCGGTCTGAACAAGGCTCGTTGGTCCTGCTCCGACACTGCTCAGTATGGCGATTACACCTCCACCGTCATCACCGAAGAGACCAAGAAGCGCATGCAGTACCAGCTCAAGCGCATTCAGGATGGCTCCTTCGCCAAGGAGTTCATGGATGATCAGGCCGCTGGCGCTCCGAAGTTCAAGCAGCTGCAGGAAGAGTACAGCCACCCGCATCTGGAGACCGTTGGTCCGAAGCTGCGCGCCATGTTCTCCTGGAACAACCAGGTGGACGCTGATGCCGATATGGCCGAGTCCTTCAATGGCAAGATCGCTCGTACCCAGGTTCAGTGAGATCGCCTGATTCCGAGCTGAGAGCCGGAATCTGAAGCATTAAGACCGTCGCCCGATTCGTTCGGACGGCGGTCTTTTGCGTTGTGTTGGCTCCTTTTGCCACACTGACAGGTGTTTGGTGCGATGAATAGGGTTTTTCGAGTATGGGGGTATGATTTATGCTGTTTTTGGTGATTTGATGCCCCCGTTTCTGTATCATCTCCGGTATTGCTTGCGATTCTCGACTTTTTCGCGTATGGGGGTATGGTCTCTTCTGGTTTCTGTCGATTCGGTGCCCCCTTTCCTGTGTTGGCTGGGGATTGGTGGCGAGGATCGCATTTTTTCGAGTACGGGGTTATTCGTTGGAACCGTGGTTCTGGAATCTCGGAACCTTGAAACCTCAAAACCGTGAAATCTTCTGAAAATAGAGGAAGACCGACACCCACAAACGGGCGACGGCCTTCCATTGGTAATTGAGGCTTGCGATCCGGTCCATCGGGACCAATTGACCGGATTCCGATGGACCGAGGCCGCTTGATCGGAATCCCGATCAAGCGAAGTCCTAAGTCACTCAGCCACGGGCGATCTTGCCGGTGAAGGTGGCCATGTCGGCGTCATCATCCTTGCCGTTGTTCCAGGAGAACATGGCGCGCAGCTTCGGGCCAACGGTCTCGATGCGCACGTTGCCGTACTCCTCCTGCAGCTGCTTGAACTTCGGAGCGCCAGCGTCCTGATCATCGATGAACTCCTTGGCGAAGGAGCCATCCTGAATGCGCTTCAGGTGGTACTGCATGCGCTCACGCACGTGCTCGTCGATGCAGGTGTTGGTATAGTCGCCGTACTGGGCGGTGTCGGAGCAGGACCAGCGGGCCTTGTTCAGACCGCCTTCGTTCATGAGGTCGACGAGCATCTTCAACTCGTGGCAAACCTCGAAGTAGGCGATCTCCGGCTGGTAACCGGCGTCGGTGAGGACTTCGAAGCCCATTTCAACGAGCTTGTTCACGCCACCCATCAGCACATTCTGCTCGCCGAACAGATCGGTCTCGGTCTCCTCGGTGAAGGTGGTCTTGATGGCGCCTGCACGCAGAGCGCCCAGAGCCTTGGCGTAAGCCAGGGTGATGTCCCAAGCGTCGCCACGCGGATCCTGTTCCACGGCCACGACGACCGGGACGCCACGGCCGTTGGCGTACTCACGACGCACGATGTGGCCCGGGCCCTTCGGGGCGACCATGAAGACCGGGTGGTCTTCGGACGGCTTGATGTAGCCGTAGTGGATGTTGAAGCCGTGGGCGAATGCGACTGCAGCGCCCGGCTTGATGTTCGGCTCGATGTCGTTGGCCCAGATGGTGCGCTGGTACTGATCCGGAGCCAGGATCATGATGATGTCGGCCTCAGCAGCGGCTTCCGGAACGGACTTGACTTCCAGACCCTGCTCCTTGGCGTGCTCAACGGACTTGGAGGTCGGACGCAGGCCAACGACGACGTCCACACCGGAATCGCGCAGGTTCAGCGCGTGGGCGTGACCCTGGGAACCGTAACCGATGATGGCAACTTTCTTGCCTTCGAGGACCGAGAGATCGCCGTCGTTCTCATACCAGATTTGTGCAGCCATTGTACTTGGCACTCCTTTTATGTAGTGGGGTGAACGCTTGGAAAAGCGTTCGGGTTTCTACCATTCGCAGATGAAATTCGTGTTTTCATGCATGGATTTTGTCCTGCAAACTGGGGTCTATCCTACCGGAGCCTCCATCTTGTAGCGTGTCTGGTCCACAAAGTGAGCCGCGAAACCGTAAAAATCCGTCGCGGCAACGGCAAGTTTCATGTATTTTGACGGGAAGGTGGCATAGGATACAACGCGTAGGGATTTTTGATTAGGAAGAGATGTCATGGTCACTGCGACTGGTCCTGCTCTTGGTTCTGAAATGACAACATCGGTTGAACCCATCGATGACCGTAGCACGGCAGGAGTTCTGCACGTTGCCGCGATTTTCGCCTCGCATATGGTGTTGCAACGTAACAAACCCATTGCCGTGTTCGGTGCGTTGAATGCCGACTGCGCCGGACTTGAGGTTTCGGCGGAAATACGCGATTTCGATGGTTCCGTGATCGTGCAGGCGCACGCGTACGCCTCCAAAGAAATCAAGAACGGCTTTTCTCCGTGGCGCGTTATGTTGCCCGCGCAACCCGAAGGCGGACCTTACACGCTGCGCGTTACCGCAGGCAACGATTTCATCGAATATTACGACGTGCTGATCGGTGAAGTGTGGCTTGCCGGCGGGCAAAGCAATATGGAACTTGAGCTGCGCAACAGTGAAAACGCCGAGGAAGCCCTCGAAAGCTGCGCTGATCCGCTCCTGCGTTTCTACAATGTGCCGAAAACCGGCGTGATTAATCGCAATGCCGAACATGCGGCAAGTTGGCAGGAATCATCGCCCGAAAACAGTGGCGTGATGAGTGCTGTAGCGTACTATTTTGCGCGAAAACTGCGTGATGAACTTGATTCCGACCTTCCAATCGGCATTATCGACTGTTATATCGGGGGTACGTCGATTAGTTGTTGGATGAGCGAGGATGCGCTGAATTCCAGCGAATCCGGGCGTGCTTATCTTGCTCGCTACGAGCAGGCGGTCGCCGGTAAAACGCAGGGACAGTTCGATTTGGAGTATAGCGAATGGCAGTCGCGTTCTGATACTTGGAATGCGTCGATTGCTGCAGCTCGTGAAGCCGATCCTGATGTGACGTGGGATACGCTCACCCAACAGTATGGCGAATGTCCGTGGCCGCCACCGATGACGCCGACTTCACAGTGGCGCCCGACTGGTCCGTTCCATGCCATGCTGGAGCGTATTGTGCCCTATTCCTTGGCTGGATTCCTGTGGTATCAGGGCGAGGAAGACGAGCCGTATTGCGATTCCTATCGTGAGCTGCTGGGCATGATGATTGGTGAATGGCGTGCGCTGTGGAGTGAAAGCCTACCGTTCCTGATCGTGCAGTTGCCGCAATGGATCGACAAGACGGTCGATGAGAGCGACGGTGATCCGATGCTGTGGCCGGTGCTGCGCGAAGCCCAGTGGGATGCCGCGCAGTCCATCGACAACGTGTTCGCCATCTGCACCATGGATTGCGGTGAATACAACAATATTCACCCGGTTGATAAGCGCACGCCCGGCGAGCGTCTAGGCAATTGTGCACTTCACCAAGTGTATGGTATGAGCCGTATTCCGGTGTATGGTCCGACTGTGCTGGGCTTCCGCTGCGACGAAGGCGGTCGCGTGCGTCTGTTCTTCCGGTACGCGCACGGCCTGCATTTCAGCGGTACTACGCCCGACAGTTTCGGCGATGAGCTCGCCAAGAGCCTGCCTTCGTTGGTGCGTTTGCCGGAACATTCCGGTTTCGAGCTTGCCGGTGCCGATGGCGTGTTCCATCCGGCCTACGCCGCGATTTTCGTGGATTGCGATATTGACGATCTGGTCAACGCGAAGGTCAATGTGGTCGATTACAACGCTACGGAATTCGGTATTCCGATCAACAGCCGCAGTATTGGCACGATTACGTTGGCCACGCCGAAAGTGCCGCAACCGGTTATGATGCGTTACGCATGGCGTAATTGGGGTCCGGCACCGTTGTTTAATGACAATAATCTGCCTGCTCACCCATTCAAGCTAGACCTGACCGATCACACCGACTCTGATCACGTTGAATGATTGTCGATAACTGACAATGAATAGCGTGCGATTGCTGTGCTTATAATGTGCTGCAATCGCACGCTTTGTATTGCGATTGAAATCCTGCTGATCGCACGTCAGTCAAATACGAATCAAATACAAATGCGTTATGCTGCGAGCGTATGGGGGGCATCTGATGGAAGAGCCGTACGAATTGCGTGCCCGCGCTTCGACTGGTCCCGCTCCGGCAGCGGAATAAGATGCGATGATGAGTTTAAAAAATCGCGATTGCGTATTTGCTGCGGCAATCCCGCTTGCCGATGCTCGACCAACATCGTATGGCGTCAAGCTTAAGAAAAGCCTAAGCGATTAAGTTTGGCGAGTCAACTGCGATACGGAAGCGAAATTTGGAATTTGAAACGTGAAGATCACGGAATACGCAACGAAAAAGCGGGAATTACGGATTGAAAATCAGAATCTGAAATCTGAAACAAAAAGCGCCTGTGCCCCTCGCTTGAGGCACAGGCGCATTGTTGCCTTACGACTTCAGGCGCGCTTCTGTGTGATCTGATAGGCGGCGAACAGCACGACCAGCCAAATCACACCGGCGACTACGGCGATGCGATAGCTTGCGGAGAAGCACATCAGCACCACGACCAGCAGCATGAACGCGATCACCAAATACGGCGTCACCTTGGCGAACGGCAGCTTGAAAGCGAGCTTGTCAAGCGCTTCCTGGCCCTTCAATCCCTTCAGATTGTTCGGACCATCGCCGGCGGCGACAACGCGACGGAACTTAATTTCCGTAATCATAATCATGATCCAATTAATCGCAGCGGCGATCGTGGCGATCGACATCAAATAATTGAACGCGAAATCAGGCCACACGAACACCACCACCACGGCGATCGCAATAATGATGGCCGACGTGACCACGCCACCGACCGGAACGCCGCGCTTGTTCAGACGGCCCAGATACGCGGGAGCATTGCCCTGCTTCGCCAACGAATACAGCATGCGCGAGTTCGCGTACAGGCCAGAGTTGTACACGCTCATTACGGCGGTCAAGCACACGAAATTCAGAATGCCGGCGGCCGCATGCACGCCCACCGAGTCGAAAATCTGCACGAACGGGCTGGAATTGCCGTCGATCGTGCTCCACGGGACCACGGCCATGATCACACCGAGCGCGCAGATGTAGAACACGAGAATACGCCATATAATGCCGTTCGTGGCCTTCGGAATGGTGGTGCGCGGATTTTCGGTCTCGCCCGCGGTGATGCCGATGAGTTCGGTGCCGCCGAAGCTGAACATCACCACGACCAGCGCCATCAGCAAGCCTGTCCACGTGCCGTCCGCATTGCGAGACATCAGGCCATGCGGCAGGAATCCGCCGTCAACGGTGAACCAGTTGGCGAACGACGCGCGAATGCCCGAAGCGGTCGGCACATTCGCGATGATCACATACAAACCGCCGAAAATCATGGCAAGCACGGCCACGATCTTGATGATGGCGAACCAGAATTCAAATTCGCCGAACTTGTTCACTCCCATAAGATTCAGCGCCGCGATCGCCACGAGGAACACCGCCGCAGACACCCACTTCGGAATGTTCGGGAACCAGTAATTCACGAACGAGCCAACCACGGCCAACTCCACCATGGCCACGAGCACGTAGTTGAACCAGTAATTCCAGCCGGAAATAAAGCCTGCGCGCTTCGACCAGTACTGCGTGGCGTAATAGCTGAACGCGCCTGCCTTCGGATCCTCGACCGCCATTTCAGACAGTGCGCGCACGATCAGGAAAATCGCCAGACCGCCGATCAGATAGGCGAGCAGAATGGCCGGGCCCGCCAGCTGAATCGACTCGCTGGAACCATAGAACAGGCCGGTGCCGATCGCGCCGCCCAATGCGATCAATTGAATATGACGATTCTTCAAAGACTTGCGCAGCGTCGGCGGAACCGGCACATCGTCGGTTTCGCGCGGTTTCTTCGCAACGGTTGCGTCGCTCATGAATGCTTCCTCTTCTTGGGTGCCTCAGCAATATTCGGCAAATTCGGCAAATTCAGCAAGAGTTTGGCGATTTTGGCGATGTTGCGTTCGGCAGTAGTGGTAGGTGACGCGCCTATGGTTTTTGGCATGGCGCGTCTTCCCCGATTGTAGCTGTAGCGCGTGGATTCGGTTTCATAGTGTTCAATAGTTCGATAGTCCAATAAAATGAAGGTTGTGAGAGCGATGGTTGGTGCTGCTTGAACGCTGCGGGGCTGGAGGTCGTCATGGCATTCGTCAAAGACATGGTGCGTATGTGGTTGCATGCGTGGAAGCGATTCGTCTCTATCGCACTGATATCGTTGCTGGGCGTTGCCGTGCTTACCGGCATTTACGCGGGCTGCCGAGACGCTTTTCTTGCGACGGATCGTTTTTTCGACACCCAAGGATTGCACGATATTCAGGTGTTGTCGACGGCCGGATTGACGGATGGCGATATTGCCGCGTTACGCAAGGTGCGCGGTGTAGCGAAGGTGCAGGCGGAGCGGTCACAGGAAGTGACGTTCGATTTGGGCGGCCGCAAATCGGCGACCATGCAGGAAATCGGTGCGAACGGTATTGACTGGCCGTACGTGCAGGAAGGGCGATTGCCGAAGAAAGCCGGCGAAATCGCAGTAACCCGTAAATTTATCCGTGATTCCGGCAAAAAGATTGGCAGCCACCTCACCGTAGCCCCCGAATCCTCTTCTTCCGCTACTTCAGTGTCCGATTCTGGTGAATCGGACACTCAGGGTGCTGAAGATAAGGCACCAAGCTTCCCGACCAAGCTCACCATCGTGGGCGTGGTGCTCGATCCGCAGAATCTAAGCAATCCGGACGGATATTCCGCCATGACCTCGTTTCGTTCCACCGCTGCCACCGACTACACGTTCTTCGCTCCGTCCGACGGCGTGACCGGCACCCTCTGCACGTCCGCCACGCTGCTCGTCAAAGGTTCTGCCAACGAAAACACGTTCGACGAATCGTATGAAAACACCGTCAAACAGGTAACCGACCGCATCGATGACGCCGTGAAAACCGACCGGCAGAAGGTACGCTGGCAGGAGCTGCTCGACGTGGGCAACAGGCAGATTGTCGCCACGCGTGCGGAAGCCGACAAGAAGTTCGCGGAAGCGCAATCGCAAATCGACGAGAATCGTCGGCAATTCGACCAGCAGGTCGACCAAATCATGAGCATGCAAGCCGGTGCAAACGGCGCAATGGATCCCACCCAACTCAACGAAACCACGCGTGAAACAATGCGTGAAACCATCATCGCCGCAACCCCCGAACTTTCGCATGCCAAGCAGCGGCTCGACCAGGCGCAATCGCAATTGGACGAGCAGAAAGCGCAAACCGAACAAACGCTGAAAACCAAAGAAAACGAGCTTAAAACCAGCATTCCGCAAGTGCGCTGGTATGTGCAGGATCGGCAGTCGCTCGGTGGATTCAGCGCGCTCAAATCCGACCTTGATTCCATCCAATCGCTCGGCAACGCGTTCCCGATCGTGTTTCTGGTGGTCGCTGTGATGATGAGCCTGACTTCCATGGCGCGCATGGTCGAAGAGGACCGTTCGCTCATCGGCACCTACGTGGGGCTTGGCTATGGGCGTCTTGCGGTGGCGTCGCGCTATCTGCTGTTCGCGCTGCTGGCGTGTCTCATCGGCGGGGGGCTTGGCTTACTTGTCGGATTCCTTGGAATTCCGGCGTTCCTTCTGGTTGTTTTGGAGGGCATGTATGTGATGCCTGGCGTGCGACTGGAATACGACTGGCTGTATGGTTCGCTGGGCATCGCACTGTTCGTGGTCGGTGTGCTCGCCGCCACCATTTACGCGTGCGTGCAGGAGATGCGCATGACGCCCGCCGCGCTGATGCGGCCGAAAGCGCCGCGTGCCGGCTCACGTATTCTGCTGGAACGAATCAAGCCGGTCTGGAATCGTATGGGATTCCTCAGCAAAGTGACCGCGCGCAACATTTTCCGCTTCAAGTCGCGCCTTATCATGACGGTCGGCGGGGTGGCCGGCTGCACCGCGCTCATCGTCTGCGGCCTAGCCATCAATGACACCGTGGCCGACCTTGGTATCAAGCAATATCGTGACGTTTACCAATACGATCTTATGGTGGTTTCTGGCGATTCGGACGCGGACGAAATGCGCGCCAAAGTCGCGTCGGACGGTCGTACCACGTCCACGATGAACGTGCGTATCGAATCGGGTGATATGGCTGTTGGGAAGAGCGATTCTGGCAGCGGCGACAGCAGTGGCAGTGTCGGCAGTGAAAGTATTCAGCTGGTTGCAGTGCCGGAAAAGCGATTGTCCGACCTGGGCAAAATGGTCACGTTGCAGCCGGTGCATTCCGGAATATTGGGCACGTCCAGTATCGGCGGGAAAGGCTCGCTGAAGCTGGACGACGATGGTGTGATAGTGGCGCAGTCGGCGGCAAGCTCGCTTGGCATCGCCACCGGAAGCAAAGTGCGATTGACCAACGGCGACGGCGTACAGGCCACTGCGAAAGTGAGCGCGGTGAATCGCAATCTTATCGGATCGGACGTGTACATCAGCGAAACCTACTATGCCAAGCTGTTCGGCAAATCCTTCGTATCCAACGTGTCCGTTTCTGGTGAATCGGACAAACAAGGCACTGAGAACGCCTCTCAACTGTCCATTTCTCCCGAATCGGACAAACAAGCGGGTAAAACCGGGGTCCAAATGTCTGTTTCTGCAGAATCGGACGTGCAAAGTACGAAATCGCTGACCTGGAATGCCATGTATGCCAAACTTTCCGGCTCTGACCAATCGCAAACCGACTATGCTCAATCGCTCGAAAAGGACAGCTCGGTGGTGAAAGCCGTAAGCAGCGCGCACATGGCCGACAGTTTCAAGTTCGATCTTATGGGCGCGGTCGTGGCGTTGATTGTGGCGCTCGCCGGAGGTTTGGCGCTTGTGGTGCTGTTCACTCTCGCCAATACGAATGTGTCGGAACGCGTGCGCGAGATGGCTACACTCAAGGTGCTCGGCTTTTTCGACCGTGAAGTGCACCATTACGTGAATCGCGAAATGATGATCCTCACCGTCATGGGCGTGGTGCTGGGATTGCCGCTCGGCCGGTTCGTTGGCGGGCTGCTGACCATGGCGCTCAACATGCCGTCGCTCTATTTCGAGGTGGAGGTCAAGCCGCTGAGTTACGTGATCGCAGTCGTGGCGACCATGATGTTCGCGCTGCTTGTGCAACTGTTTGTCAACCCCGTCCTCGACCGTATCGACCCCATCAGCTCGCTCAAGTCTGTGGAATGACGACTGTCCGATTCACCAGAATCGGACAGTCAGAGTACCGGAAAGGCTCGCTCGCGTCTCAGTTCTTCGGATAACGGTAGTTGTGTGGCAGTTGCGTAGTGAGCTGCGGGTTCAGGCCGAGTTCCTTCAACTGCCGGTCGATTTCGCGGCGCGCACGTTTTACAAGTTCGGCTCGATGCTCATCGCCGTGTCCATGCGCTTCCAGTGCGTCCAACGTTTCCGCCAAACGCTTGAGCCGGTCCTGATGGTGCAGCAGCGCACGCACCTGCGCATGTTCGCGTACGATCGTCTGCCAATCGGATGGCGTGTGCGCAATCTCCCGAACCGCGGTGACCGGATGTACGTCGGCCACCTGATATGTGATCGAGCCAAGCAGCGGCATCAGGAACACTGTAATCGCGCCGGCTGCGACCAGTGTTGACGCGGTGTCGCTTTGCATGGTGCCGACCTTCACCGCCAGCGACGTGACGGCGACGATGATCGGCAGCGCGGTCGTGCAATACAGCGCTACGGTGACGCGGTGATGCGATGACAGCGGATTCTCGCGTTTGTCGAGCGATAGCGCAACGTATACGGGCACCGCGCGAATCAGCATGAGCATTACGATGAACGCGACGAGCAGCGCGGGCCGGCCTGCCACGGCGCGCACGTTGATCGCGGCGCCTGACACCACGAAGAACACAGGAATAAGGAAGCCATAGCCGACGCCTTCCAGTTTCATTTCCAGCGACTTGCTGCCGTCGGGGATGATGTAGCGCAGGATGAAGCCTGCGGCGAACGCGCCGAGCACCGCGTCAAGTTCGAACAGTGCAGAAATGGTGACAAGGAAGATGAGCAGGAATGTGGTCAGTCGCATGAGCGTTTGCGATGACGTGTTCGCATTTTCCGTAAGGAAACGGTACAGGCGATGGCCGGTTTTCAGTGCTTTCGTGGGTAGCATTGCGCACAGTAGGCAGATGGCAAGGAATGCGCCGAGCACGAGCATGGTCTGCCAGCCGGTTCGGGTGGATAGCAGGATGGCCATGGCAAGGATTGGGCCAAGTTCGCCCCACGTGCCGTACGAGATGATGGCGTCGCCGATGGGGGTGCCTTCGAGGTTGCGTTCCTTGAGAATCGGCATGAGCGTGCCGAGAGCGGTGGTGGTAAGCGCGATTACCGTGGCGATGCCGTCGATGCCCTGCTTTGCGAAGAACGGAAGAAGGGTCACGACGAGTCCGGCGAGCCCCAAGGTGATGATCCATGTGACAAGGCCGACTTTGCCTTGATGTCCGGCGAGTCGTTTCGGGTCGATTTCATAGCCGGCGAGCAGGAATAGGAACGCCATGCCGAGCTCGCTCAAGAGTTTCACGGCGTCGTTCACTCCGATTATGCCCAGTCCGTACGGGCCGAGCGTGGCTCCGGCGGCGAGCAGCAGTACGGTTTGCGGAATGAATCTTCCCGGAATCAGCTGCGCCACAATCGGGCTGACGGCCGCCACCGCCATGATGATAGTCAATGAAACGAGCTCTTGCGTCATGTTTCCAGCCTAGTGAGTCTGCATGACGGTGTTCAGAGGCGTAGCGGCCCCATGATGTGCTAAAGGGTGTGCTGGGGTGAGGTTAAGATTGTTTAAATTTTATGGGGGGGGGGGGGTATGGGCCTTTCTATCTGCGAAAAATGGCGGAACTGTTTTGTTTGTAAGATAGGACTCCTTTTTTATTGGAGGGAATGGGATTTTTTATTCGAGGGTTTTAACGAGGGTGCCAATGGGGAAAGCTCCGATATGATTCTGAACCAAGCTGTTCAGGCAGTAGCAGTATAAGGGGCAGAAAAAATGATTGATGGCAAATTTACCGCAAAGGAGCGTGCGTATCTGTCCAGCCTGCCGGCGGTCAAAAGCGTGAGTGCGTCGCATATCCGCTATTCAGACTGTTTCCGGGTGGAAGTGATGTGCCGTTATAACGCCGGCGAATCACCCTCAGCCATTTTCCGTGAAGCGGGGCTTGATCCGAAGCTGATCGGCTACAAGCGTGTGGAGCGGTGCATCGCGCGCTGGAAGCAGCAGGAACGTGATGAGCGTCGAAAGAGGAAAGGGGCTATGAATCATTATCTGCAGGATGTCGAAGACGATTTATCGATCGCCGAACTGCAAGGGGCTACGCACGAAGGGGAGACGAATGATCTAACTGAAGCCGACGAATCGCAGGATATGGCGGCAAAGCTTGCGCAGGCGCAACTGACCATCAACAAATGCGATCTGCTCATCGCCAAACAGGCGTTGCGTATCGATGAGCTGGAACGCGTGCTGCGGAAGTTCATTCAGTGACGGACATGCGGCAACAGCAGGCGGAGCGCTATCGGGAACCGTCTTTCGAAGAGGCGGTCGACATTGCCGATGAGGTGCGGCAGTGGCGCAGGGATCGCAGGAAAGTCATTGCCATGCGGGTGGTTGCGGCGCTGTTGATCATTCTTGCGATAGGCATCGGCGGGTTTCCTACGTTTCTGCAGTATCAGTCGGCGCGGGAGCTACGGAATACGTCGAACCGGTCCGCGCAGGCGGTTGCCGGCTGGCCTTACCCCCAGGCCGATGAGGCGCTTGCCGCGGCCAAGGCATATAACAGGCGGCTTGCGGCTTCGGGGCAGCCGATTCTCGGCGAGGCGCAAGACCCGTTCTCCCAAGTGCAGGGCGGCTCGCAGTCCAGTGAATCTGGTGCCGCGGAATCAAATAGCGCCAGTGCGAAGGATGCGGAATATCAAAGTTTGCTCGATTCGGGCAGCGGCGTGATGGGCACCATCCGCATTCCGAAGATTTCCGTACGTCTGCCGATCTACCATGGCACGTCGCAGTCGGCGCTCGCATCCGGATCCGGACACCTGTATGGCAGCAGCCTGCCGGTGGGCGGGCGGAGCACGCATGCGGTGATCACCGGCCACCGTGGGCTGGTCGAGGCGATGATGTTCACGCGCTTGGATGAGATGCGCGTCGGCGACTACTTCTACATCGAAGTGATGGGCCGTACGCTCGGCTACAAGGTGGATCGCATTTCGGTGATCGAACCGAATGACACCTCGAAGCTGAAGATTGTGCCCGGCGAGGACCGGGTGACGTTGATGACCTGCACGCCGTACGGGGTGAACACCCACCGGTTGCTGGTTTCGGCGGTGCGTTCCGCGATTCCTGGAGTGGTTCCCGAGGAACGGAATGCGGCAAAGGACGCGCGGACGATTGCGATTGCGGCCGCGGTGACCACATTGTTGCTTGGTCTGTTGCTGGTTTGGCTGCGCAGACGGCCGTGGCATATTCGCAGACATGCGGCGTGGTGGCCGAAACGTGGCTAGTCGTTGCGGTGGCATGCTGTGTCGGCGTCCGTGCTGTTTGCGGTCGTATGAATAATATTGCTTCGTCGGGCGTCGGACTTATGTGAATTTCGGGTAGCGCAGATAGCTGGAAACGTTGCTATCACTTGGTTTCGAGGCTATTTCATACCCCGAATCTCCCGCGTTTAAGGTGTATGTATCCATTCCCCTTTTCTTTTACTGTTCAAGATTGGAACGCTGGAAGTGTATCCGCGGCGGCTGGATGCGTGACTGGTGATGAAGATGTGAATCGTGCACATGCGCACGGTGTGTAAGGGGAGGTAGCAGATGAGGCATGCGCGAATACAACAGGCAAAGCCCGAGAGGAGCTTTGCTGAACGAATAGTCGCCGTCATCGTTGCGATCGCCATGCTCGGCGGCATGGGCTACGCCACCACTTCCGCCGCTCTTGCGGAAGATACGCCGGCCACTGTGGAAACCACCACGGATCAAAGCGCGACTACTGCTAACGAGTCGACTGATGGCAAGAATGCTGCGGACGGCACGGATGCAGATAATGCGGGCGATACTGCCACCGGTACCGCAGATACTGAATCCGATACCAACACTGGTGCGGATGCCGACGTGAACACGGCGAATGCGGCAAATGTCGGAGATGCTACATCTTCGGATGCGAACTCGCAGACTGATACCACTGCACAGTCCAATCCGCAAACTGTCAACGCCGAGCAAAACAGCCCTTCCGTAGTGGCGGATGCTACTGATTCCAACTGTATTTACGCTGGAACGAATGCTTTGCAGCGCGTGTGCTGGCTTGATATGTCCAAGTTCAACTCAACGACCGCCAAAACAAGCGCCGGTCAAAAAATGACCGTGAATCTCGGCGGCGGCCTGACCATGTCATTTATCGCGTATTATTCCGGCAAACGTACGGTCGTCGCCAGTGGAGTGCCAACGTGGGATAATCGTGCAGCACACCCAGGTGAAGCTGGACATCACGCAATCTTCGGTGTTGAGGGGTATTCTAATTTCCCGACCGGAAGCAAGCCCGCGCTGTATCAAAACGATGGATATCAGAACGATTCGAAGATACAGCTTTCAGATATCACCATTACTAAAAACGGTCAGAACGTAGCTAATCTGCAGTATTCGTTCGTTATGGCGGATGCGGAAAGCACTAACAAAAACGAGCAAATGGTGTACACCTCCAGTTCCGCGATTAAGCAACTGGGATCTTATCCAACAAGCGATAGCAATTACCGTTTCTGTAATCCGCAATCTTCGAATAAAAATAAAACCATAACTTGCACGGGTAATGATGGGGACGGCGTGCCTCAAGGCATTCGTCTGTATACAACGTCCACTCCAACTCAGGTTTCCATTGAGATGAAGAACAGTGGTCCTGGCTCTAGGCAGGGTGCGGCGTTCGGCGTTATTTTCTCGCAGGCTGTTGCGAAGATCACTGTAAACGGTTCGGCCAGTGGTGATACGAGCGCAACATTTAATGCTAGTGTTTCGGGCGAAACTGGAAGTCTTGAATCGGGTGCGATCTCGTCAGGAACTATGGAAAGCGGCACCTTGCCAATCCTCGCTGCCGCCGGTGAAGAGAAAACGGTTCGTTTCTACCTGACAAGCACCACGACGGACTGGTCTAAGTATGACGTAGCATTCGAAGGCACTGACAACGGCAGTGTTGTTTCCAGCCCCAATATTAAGACAGATAAAGGCGGGAAACGTTACGTTGACATGACTGTTGAGGCCGATCATACGGTGCAAGGTCACTTTACGGTGACTGCCAAGCCTGATCCGCTTGGAGTACCGGAACATCATAAGACCATCGCCAAGAAGAATGGTACCAACGATACGTACACGTTGAACCTCAACGTGACGGGCAAGCGGTCCAGTACTTCGCAAACCGTCTCCCAGCCAGTCGACATCGCGCTAGTGCTCGACGTGTCTGGTTCGATGAGTAACTCAATGGGCGGGACGTCAAAACTTGTTGCATTGAAGAAGGCTGCGAAGAAATTCTTGACGAATACCGCTAATAAGAACGCAGCTATTGCCGCTAATGGCAACAAGATTAGAGTCTCGCTGGTTAAGTTTGCTTCTAATGCGCAGATTGTCAATGATTTAACTGACAATATGAACACTCTGCGCGCAAGTGTCGATGCGTTACAAGCGGGAGGTGCTACACGGGCCGATTACGGTTTGGAAAAGGCTAATGCTGTGCTGGCTAATGCTCGTGCAAATGCTAAAAAAGTGGTGGTATTCTTCACCGATGGAGAACCGAACTCTTATAGCGGATTTGACGATGATGTCGCTAATGCGGCAGTGAAGAATGCGAAAACGCTGAAGGATTCGAGAACTACCATCTACAGCGTCGGCGTATTCTCAAAAGCTGATCCTTCGGATACTTCTGGAAACTTCAATGCGTATATGAACGCTGTTTCCAGCAACTATCCGAATGCCACGACGTACAAGAACCTTGGCACAAAGGTTGACGGTGGCAACTACTACATGATTGCGTCGGACTCAGAAGGACTGTCGAAGGTTTTCGAAGACATTCAGCAAACCATTACGACCACCAACGGGTATACCGGCGTGACCATTCAGGATACGCTGTCGGAATATGCTGAATTTGCTGATGCCGATCATCCTGCAAAAACCGCAAAAGTGGTTGCCAATGGTGACACTGACGTAACTGCGCAATGGAATATCAAGGTGAATGGTAAGACGATTACCGCATCGCCGAAGAGCACGGAGCCACTTCCTGACGGTGTGACTTACACGCTGCAGTTCGACATCAAGCCTACGCAGAGGGCGTATGACGATTATGTGGCGAACAAGAACGCTGGAAAAGATGGCTACAACGGTGTGATTGGTAGCGCAGATTCCGACGCTGCCGGTAATGCCACGTCTGTAGATAAGTCTGGTTTCTATACCAACGACAGCGCATGCTTGGCCTACTCGGGTGACGGTGAAACGCACGACTGCAGTGATACGTCTTATACGGAACGGCCTGTCGATCAGGTCAAGACCGGTGCCATCACAGTGCAGAAGAAGTGGGCTGATGCTGATGGCAAGGCGAGCTCAGAAGGCAATCCTGAATCGGTGATGTTTACACTGCAGATCGACGGAATAGATTCGAAACGCGAAGCTATGGCAACGGCTGACACGGGGTGGACGGCATCCTTCGAAAACCTAGCTCCCGGTCACACTTATAAGGTGATTGAAAAGGCTGTTGAAGGCTACGAAACTTCTTACGAGAGCCAAGAAGTGGCAATCACTGCCGATGAGCTGTGGAAAGCTAAGTTCGACGTGAATACGGCTGATAATGTGATGCAGTGGAACGTCACTGTCACCAACACTCACAAGAAGTCGACTCTGGCTGAGGGTTCGATCAAGGTGTCCAAGAGCATCAGCGGTCGTGAATGGAAGAATGGTGACTCCTTCAACTTCACCATTGTCGGCTCTGGCTCAACCCAGAACGCTCCATTGCCTGATCCAGCTTCCATCACGATCAATGCGAATACCGCAAAGTACGAGGCAAGCTTCGGCAAGATCGTATACAAGACCGCTGGCACCTACACCTACACGGTGAAGGAAACCAAGCCCACCAACGCCATTGCCGGCCTGCACTATTCCCAGGCGGAATACACGGTAACCGTGACGGTTCCTGCCGATATGGGCACGCCAAAAGTGAGCATCAAGCAAGTCAAGGACGACAACGGCGACAACGGCGAGGCTGTTGATGATAATCAGTCTGCGAATGTCGCCAAATTCACCAATACGTATGTGGCGGTGTCGGCGTTGCCGTTGACGGGCGGAATGACGGATCGTCAGTGGCTGTTTGTCGGCGGTGCGGTCGGCGGGCTTGCGGTGCTGCTCATCGGCGCTGCCGGTGTGTGGAACGGCAAGAAGCGACTCGTCTGAATCGCTGTGCATGGTCGGAACGTCTGCCAACTCGAGGGCGTTCCAGCCGATAATTCAAGATTTGCGGATCGCGGGAGCAAGTTGGGTTCCTGCTTCCCGCGATCGCAGAAACAAGTAATCAAACAATAAGAAAGAGAGGATTCTCATGAAGATGAGGAAACTTTTCGCCGGCATCGCCGCCGCTGCGACGCTGCTGGGCGGCATGGCCCTGGGCGCAGCCAGCGCACAGGCCGATGACGCTGCTGGTACTCCGGTAACGGGCGAAGCAAAGTTCACGTTCACCGCTGAAACCGCTGAACAGTTGACCAACGCCAAGCTGGAAGCATACAAGATTGGCGATTATGTCCAGTATGGTTCCGGTGAGAATATTGCCTACGGTGTGGTGACGAATTCTAACAATAAGACTGCTGTTGACTCCGCGTTGAAGGCTGCCGGTGTGGATACTACGGATTCTAAGGTGGACCATCTGGCCGCAGCCCTGAATGCCGGTACTCTGGATGTTTCTGATGCTCGTCCGTGGGCTTCTCCTGAGAAGACCCGTAAGTTTGCTAATGCTCTGGAGAGTGAAGGCAGACTAACTGCTGCGACGCCGTTCACTCTGGGCAAGCCAGTTCCTGCTACGAATGGTAGTGCGGATGCTAAATACACTGCTACCGCGACCCTGCCTGCAGGTATCTATGTGTTCATTGACTCTGCGGTTGCCACTGGTTCTGTGACCAAGGCAATCCCGATGATTGTCGCTTCCGGCACCGTTAACGCTGAGAAGAAGGTTCTAACCAATCCGACTGCCGCTGCCACCGTGAACATGAAGAACACCAACAACCCCGGAAAGACTAAGGAAGTCAATAAGACTTCTGCTGCCATCGGCGACACCCTGACCTACACCCTGACTGGTTCCATCGCGAACCCGGCTCCGACCGAGTTCAAGTTCACTGATACTCCGAGCAAGGGTCTGACCATCAAGGCTGACAGCTTCCAGTTCTTTACGGAGAATGCTAATGCGGAGCGCCAATCTGAACCTGCGAGCAACTTCAGTGTTACCCCGACTGGTGATTTCACGGGTAATGGTACCGCATCTTTCGATGTCAAAGTGAATGACCCGTCCACTTATGCAGGCAAGAAGATTGTGGTCACCTTCGAAGCAGTGATTAATGACGAAGCTGACGTCGATAATGGTGTCGTCAACAAGCTTGACAACTACGGCACCCCGGTTCAGGTCCCGACTACGTTTGGCAAATTCGACTTCACCAAGGTTGATCCGGACAGCAAGGGTATCGAGGGCGTCACTTTCCAGGTGAAGGATGATGGTACCGCACTGTATTTCGTGAAGCAGAACGATGGTTCTTACAAGAAGGCTGCTTCCGTCAATACCCCAAGCGCAACGACCGATGTTAAGACTGACGCCAACGGCAAACTGGCCTTCACCGGTCTTGATGCCAACAAGACCTACACTGTCACGGAAACTGAGCGTGCTAGCGACGTCTATCTTGACATCAAGCCGAGCTTCACCGTGTCCTTCGAAGAAGGTGTAGCTGTTCTGTCTAGGAACGCCACTTCCGATCCGTGGGGCTTGGTCGACACCAGCCGCAAGACCGTGAAGAACGTGAAGTCCATCGCCCAGCTGCCGCTCACCGGTGCTGCGGGCACCACGCTGTTCACCGTCGTGGCGCTGCTCGTGGCAGGTGCCGGCGTGACCGTTGCGGTTAAGAGCCGTCAGCGCACGCACTAAACACATAAGGCGGTAACGCCAAAAGCCATGCAGGGGCCAATCCAACCGGGTTGGCCCCTTTTGCGTGCGCCCGCGACCCGACTGTCCTACGATCCGACCCAGCCCCGCGGGAACTTCTGTTGGGTGTCATCCACATCAGATGAGGATATTTTTCGAGGGGACAGTGCGGGTTGGTGCGACGTGTTGCAACAAGCTGAACCGTGGATGCGAGGTAGTCACAGACAGTCTCCGAAGAGAGGGGAAAAACGAGGGTATCGTGCGGCAAGCGGGCCATAGAATCATAAAGCATATCCACGAGAAGTGAGCAATGGAGACACAGGACGGGAGGTATTGCCGTGCGTGGCGGCGGAGTATTCAGCGACGAGGAGATTCAGTTGTTGCGGGAATTACCGGCGGTGGCGAATGTGACGCATAATCGTATCACCTATTCCGATGCTTTCAAGCAGGTGTGCACCATCCGATATCTTGCGGGGGAATCTCCGACCAAAATCTTCCGTGAGGCGGGATTGCCACCGGAACTGGTCGGGTACAAGCGCATCGAACGCAGCGTGGCTCGTTGGAAGGCCGCTGCCATCAAATCAGTGAGCGGCAACGATCACCTGGATGACAGCGAGATCATTGCGCAGCTCGTTGAACGGTACAAGCGTACTTTGGTGACGAGGCGGAATCTTGACAATATGGCGTCCGGTGTTCCGGATTCGAGCGTTCCCGTTATGTCTGAAGGCGCTGTCGGTGCGCACGTTTCGATTGGCGCGCTCGACGGTGATACCGCTAACATCATCATCAAGCAGCAGGCCCGCCGTATCGACGAACTGGAGCGCGCCAACGCTTCCTTGCTAGACAAGCTCGACAAGGCGATCCCGTCCTCGACTGTTGACAACTAAAACCATTCGGCTGATTGATTGACATGTGGGTTTTTCGGGCAGGCTACCCCGCGATTTGCATAAAATGCCCCCCATCTGGCATGCGGCAAATATGGTTTGCGCTATATGTGGCAGAGTCCCGCGGAAAAAAGAGGTTAGAGGGTATGATTTATCCCCTCTAACTACCTTGCATTCAAGATGGTCTGCCACATATAGTGAAAATCAGTTTTGGAAAAGATGCGAATCTGCCACATATAAGGCATATGGGTGTGTTTCGCGGTGCGAACAATGGCGGAGATTGTGCGGCTCCCGCGGTAGGGTGTGAACATTATGACTTTTGGGAATACGAAAACCGAAAAAACCGGTATAAGCACGTCCGACGTGACGGAAACCGCGCACATCAAATCCGTCGAAAGCCTCGACCAAAGCAATGAAATGGAGCGAGGCCTGAAAAACCGCCACGTCCAGTTCATCGCCATCGGCGGCACCATCGGCACCGGCCTGTTCTTAGGCTCCGGCAAATCGATCGCACTGACCGGTCCGAGCATCATTTTCGTGTACATCGGCGTCGGCCTGATCATGTTCCTGCTGATGCGTGCCATCGGCGAAATGATGTACAGCGACCCCAGCCAACACACGTTCATCAATTTCATTACGCGCTATCTCGGCCGCGGGTGGGGTAAGTTCGCCGGCTGGACGTATTGGATCGTGCTCATTCTGACCGGCATGACCGAAATCACCGCCGTAAGCACGTATTTCGTAACGTTCTTCGGCACATTTGGCATAGACCTGAACTCGTGGAAGTGGCTGATCGAGCTGTGCTTCCTCGTGGCGCTCACTGGCATCAATCTGATTGCGGTGAAAGTGTTCGGCGAGGCGGAATTCTGGTTCTCCATGATCAAGATCACGCTGATCGTCGGCCTGATCGTTACCGCCATCGTGATGCTAATCATCGGCTTCAGCTACCCTGCCACGCATATCGAGGGCGTGGACGGCACAGTGTCGGGCGCCACGGTGAGCCTCACGAACATCACCGACGGCTTCCAGCTCGCGCCGAACGGCTGGATGAACTTCTTCATGAGCTTCCAAATGGTGTTCTTCGCCTACCAGCTCATCGAATTCGTGGGTGTCACGGTGTCGGAAACGCAGAATCCGCGCGAGGTGCTGCCGAAGGCCGTGAACGAGCTGATCATGCGTATTCTGATCTTCTACGTGGGCGCGCTGATCGCAATCATGGCTATTGTGCCGTGGCGTAATTTCCACGAGAATTCCGACGGCTCGTTCGGTTCGCCGTTCATCATGGTATTCAAATATGCGGGTCTTGATTGGGCTGCCGCACTGGTGTTCTTCGTGGTGATTACGGCTGCCGCGTCGGCGTTGAATTCGCTGATTTATTCGGCCGGTCGCCACTTGTATCAGCTCGCTTCGGATTCTGAGTCGCCTGCGATGGCTCGTTTGGCTGAAGTTTCCGAACACAAGGTGCCTGCGAAGGCGATTGTCGTTTCGGGTTGCATGATTCTGTTCTCCCCGATCATCAACGCGATTCCAGGCATTTCCGGCGCGTTCGTGCTGTTTGCTTCGGCCGCCAGCGCTGTGGTGATTTTTATTTACGTGCTGACGATGCTCGCCCACCGCAAGTATCGTCAGAGCAGCGATTTTCTGCCAGACGGTTTCGTCATGCCCGCTTGGCAGGTGCTTGATTGGATTGCGATCGCGTTCTTTGTGCTCGTGTATGTCACGTTGTTCCTGTCGGCGGACACGATTGGTTCTGCGATCGCCGGTCTGATTTGGCTGGTTGCGTTCGGCGGATATTGCTTGCTGCACGAACGATTCCAGAATCGCGATCTTAAGGAAGCCTTGCAGCGGTAGCGTTTGCGGGTAACGCAGGATACAAGTAAGGGGCGTCTGCCGAACGTGAGTGCATCACATACGTTCGGCAAACGCCCCTTTTCAGTATGGTCTTTGCGCGAATCCCCATTATGGGATTCAGCGCACTTTAGCCGATGTAGTCGGCCTCGTTCGTTGGGCTGGACGGCACGGCATGATCTTCCGTAACCTTGCCCAAGCCAGACAAATACGCTTCACGACCAGCTTCGATCGCCTTCTTGAACGCGCGTGCCATCAGCGGAATATTGCCGGCGGAAGCGATGGCCGTGTATGCCATCACCGCGTCCGCGCCCATTTCCATGGCTTCCGCAGCCTGGCTCGGACGGCCAATACCAGCGTCGATAATCACCGGAACATTGGAATTTTTGATAATCACTTCAATGAAATCGCGTGCACGCAGACCCTTATTCGAGCCGATCATCGCGCCAAGCGGCATCACGCAAGCCGCACCAGCGTCTTCAAGACGCTTCGCCGCAATCGGATCGGGGAACATGTACGGCATGACCACGAAGCCTTCTTTTGCCAGCTGTTTCGTGGCTTTGATGGTTTCCTCATTGTCGGGCAGCAGATACTTCGCCTCATGCTCGATCTCCACCTTCACGAAATCCGTCTGGCACACTTCGCGCGCGAGACGGGCAATACGCACTGCTTCCTCGGCATTGCGTGCGCCGGACGTGTTCGGCAGCATGGTGATGCCCTTCGGAATGTAGTCGAGCAGATTGTTTTCGGTGGTACGGCAGCGACGCAACGCCATGGTGACGATTTGCGTACCCGCGTTCTCAATGGTCGCCTTGATGAGGTTCAGATCGTAGCGGCCGGAACCGAGAATGAATCGGCTCGTGAATTTGTGTCCGCCGAGGATCAACGGATCGGCGTCACCGGTGGCGATTTCGTCATACGCGTGCGCATCCGGTTCCGGCAGCAGTGCGGTGTTCGTGGTGGTGCCGACCAGCTCGTCGAGGGTGGCATTCGGTGCCGCTGCGAAGTCTTTTTCCGCGGTGGTGATCGTGTTTTCGGTGCTCATGGTTAATCCTTACTATGCGATTAGTGTCGTGTCATTCGTTGCGATTTGCGATTGCAACTTGCGTTTGCGTTTCGCTGTCAGGCGTCTTCTTCGCCAAGAATCAAGCGAGTGATCATATTGGCTTCGTGGCAGGCGACCACACCCACGCGCGGTGCCATCAGACCAGCGCCTGGCACCGGAGCGGTTTCGCCGTCGCCGCAGAAGTAGAAATTCTTCGAAACGCGACGAGTATTCACCAAATTGGAACTGCGGAATCCCGCCATTCCAGAAGCACTCACCAGCTTCTTGTTCGGCAGATTCTCAAGTACGGCATTCACCAGCATCGTCTTGTTTTCCGGCACGTCGAACGCTTCGCAGATAATATCTTCATTGCCGAACAGCATCGGCACGTTCTCGTCGGTCACTTTCACGGTATCAATGGTGATATCGATAAAAGGATTGATCTGACGCAAGTTACTGCGCAATGCTTCCGTCTTGTACTGCCCAAGATCCTTCAAAAAAAACTGCTGACGATTCAGATTCGTCATATCCACGCGATCAAAATCAATCAAATGCAGGTGACCGACGCCAATGCGGGTCAACGCCACCGCAATCGTCGATCCGAGGCCGCCGCAGCCGCAAATGGCCACGTGTGCCGCGTCGAGCTTGTCTTGCGTGGCCGCGGTGTGACGGTCGAGCAGGGCCGCGCGGATTTCTTCGCGGCTGACGAGCGTGGTCGGGTCGGGCTGGTTGTCGAAAGCGTGCTGGCGGGCGTCGATCTGCGCCTGCGATATGGATGATTCAAAAGTCATGGTTGTTCTCGTATTCTCGTTTTCCGTTCGTGTGTTGTTTTTGCCGGGTTGGTTGTGTTTTGTATGTTCTTGCGATTGTTACGCGTATATTGCGCCGGTCGTAATCGCAAGAAATTTTGAAAGTGGTTCAGCCGCCCTGCACGAACGTGACGATTTCCAACGTATCGGTGCCCTTGAGCTGCGTCTGCGCACGCTGGGTGCGAGGCACGATTTCGCCGTTGAGCTCGACAGCCACGCGGTCGGCGCGCAATCCCTTGCTTTCGATGAGTTCGGCCACGGTGATTGGCGTGGCGATGTTCTCTTCCTTACCGTTGATGATCATTGTGGTTCCCTCCTGCGTCTGTCGTGACACATGCTTCCTGCGCTCCAAATGTCCGTTTCTGCAGAATCGGACACTCAATGCTGGTACGAAAAAAGGGTCGCCGAAGGAACCGTACCCTATGAGGTGGTGCGCCCCTCCGTGACCCTAATCACGCGATATTCGGTTATCGCGAACGGAAGATGAGATACGCCTTGCGGCGCGAACAACCCGTCTCCTTACGGCGGCATTACCCGCATCAAGTCCTCGGTCGAAGCTTTATGAGCTCCCTCTCAGCCTTTCGGCTCCCGTTCGGTTGTGCCTTTATCTTCGCGCACGCGCCCGACAAGCTTGCGCCGGTTCACGTTAGGCTAGTCTTGATGTGAACATGTGCGAATCGGCTGCGTGCTTGCAAGGAAGGGGAAGATGATGATGAACGGTGAGTTGGCAGGATTTACGATTCCTCGGCTCGGCATGGGAACGATGGCTTTGGCGATTGAGGGGCGTCCGGATCGCAATACTGCGATTCGTACGATTCACGCCGGTTTGGACGCGGGTGTTCGCTATTTGGATACGGCTTGGTCATATTATCTGCCGAGCGAGCCTGGCACTGGCACTGCGAAAGATTTGGGGTACGGCGAAAAGTTGGTGCGTGATGCGCTCGCTTCGTGGGATGGCCCCCGAGATGAAGTTCTGGTCGCCACGAAAACTGGCTATCGACGCACCATGGAGGTCCCCGCTTTTGTTGCTCCTGCGTCCGATTCTGGAGAATCGGACAAACAGGGTGCCGGATTTGGAGTACAGATGTCCGATTCACCAGAATCGGACACTCAGGGGCGGGATTCTGAGGGATGCGGCCGTCGGCCTGGCGAGGAACGCCAGCATTTGCAGGCGGCGGGCAGTCAATACGGGTGGATGGCGGATTCGCGCCCCGAAACCATGATTCGTGACGCCAAGGAATCCGCGCTGCACTTGGGCGTCGATACGCTCGACCTGTTGTATTCGCACGGCCCCGATCCCGCGGTTCCTTACGAAGACCAATGTGGCGCGTTGAAACAGCTGCTCGACGAAGGCGTGATCAAATATGCGGGCATCTCCCGTGTGAATAACGAGCAGATCGATCTTGCGCGCAGCATTATCGGCAACGGATTGATCGCCGTGCAGAACCAGTTCTCGCCATCGCACCCTGATCCTGAGCGTACGATGGAGCACTGCAAGGAGTTGGGGCTTGCATTCGTTTGTTGGAGTCCGCTCGGAGGCTTTCTTGACGCGTTCGACCAGCGCGCGTACGACCCGTTCCGTGAAGTCGCAGGCAATCATGGCTGCTCCTACCAGCGCGTGGTCCTCGCTTGGGAACTGAGCCGTTACAGCCGCCTGTTCACCATTCCCAGCGCCCGCAATCCTCAGGAGATCAACGATTCCTTCGCCGCCACCGAATTGACGCTTACACCGGACGAACTGGCGATGCTGAACGCGTCAGTCGACGCCCGTCGCGGCTGAGTTTCAAGCAGCCCGTACGATTGGCCGCGCCCGATTCCGCACAATAATTGCGATTCGGCCCGCGGCCATTTTCGTCTCTTTCGTAATTTCCGCGGCTTTCGTACCATCTCGGCCTTCTGCGCACCGCAGAATCACCCGAAAATAACTTACGATATAAATTGTTTACACTGTAAGATATTATGACGGCGATTGCAACGTAAGGAGGTGCCGCGTGGGTTTTGAAGAGGAACTATTCCACGAATTGGCGACCAGCACATGGGATAAACGCTCGCGCATGCAGCAGGAGATGGCGAAAGGCGCGAAGGGTGAACCCTTTGCGGTGCAGGAACTGTATAGGAAGGGCCCGCTGACGCCATCGCAACTCGCCGCTTCGATGAAGACCACCACCGGACGCGTGTCCGCACTGTTGTCCGCACTGGAGAAAAAAGGCCAGATCACGCGCGAATCCGACCCTGACGATCGCCGTGTGGTGCATGTGGACCTTACCGAAGCCGGCAGGGAGCGCGCCGAACGTCAGCGCGAAAGCATGCGCGAGGCGATCTGCTGGATCTTCTCGCAAATGGGGGAGCGCCGCGCGCGCGAATTCGTTGAGCTTACCGAGGAATTCACCACGTACATGTCACTGTGCATGCCCGGCAAGCCGCGTCCGACCCCAGAAGAGGTCGCCAAGGCATTCTCAGAAAACACGCAGGAAGTTGCATAATACTTCACACTGCAAGAAATTTACAGTGTAAACAATCGCGATTCGATAATCGCAAATCAGCTAACCGAATTAACCAAGCCAACAAAACGTAAGAGAAGGAACCAAGCATGCTTCGCATTGTGCGATACCTCTCCAAAGCGGAGATAGTCCAGATGCTCATTGCACTGGTCAGCATCGTCGGTCAGATCTGGTTCGATCTGACGCTACCGGATTACATGGCCGACATCACGCAGCTCGTGGAAACGCCGGGCAGTGAAATGAGTGATATCTGGATAGCGGGCGGCAAAATGCTGCTCGTCTCGCTCGGATCGGTAGCGTGCGCGGTCGTCACCGGCTTCATCGCCGCGCGCGTCGGCGCGTCGTTCAGCCAACGTCTGCGCTCGCTCGAATTCAAGAAGGTGGAAAACTTCGGACCGGCGGAAATGAACCGTTTCTCCACCGCATCGCTCATCACCCGCTCCACGAACGACATCACGCAGATCCAGATGTTCGTGACCATGGGTCTGATGATGCTGATCAAAGCGCCGATCATGGCCGTGTGGGCCGTATGCAAAATCGCGAACAAAGGCCTTGAATGGACGTTCGCCACTGGCATCGCAGTAGCCGTGCTGCTGGCGGTGATCAGCGTGATCATGAGCTTCGTCATGCCGAAGTTCAAGGCCATGCAGCGCCTGACCGACAATATCAACCTCGTGGCACGCGAGAACCTCACCGGCCTGCGCGTGGTGCGCGCATACAACGCCGAGGAGTATCAGGAAGACAAGTTCACCGAGGCCAACAAGGAACTCACCGAGACCCAGCTGTTCACCAACCGCTCCATGGCCATCATGATGCCGTTGATGAACACCGTCATGAACGGTCTGATGCTGGCCGTCTACTGGATCGGCGCCTACCTCATCGACGCCGCCGAAGCGCTCGACAAGCTCACCACCTTCTCCAACATGGTGGTGTTCTCCAGCTACTCTATCCAGGTGATCATGAGCTTCCTGCTGCTGAGCATGGTGTTCGTGCTCTGGCCACGCGCCGACGTGTCCGCGCAGCGCGTGCTCGAAGTCATCGACACCGATCCGATGGTCGCCGACGGTGTGAAGACCGCCGGCAAGCCTGGCATGGAAGGCGAAATCGAATTCCGCAACGTGAGCTTCGCCTACCCCGATTCTCGTCAAGCTATGTTGGAAGGCATCAATTTCACAGCCAAGAAGGGCGAAACGGTCGCGTTCATCGGCTCGACCGGCTCCGGAAAATCGTCTCTCATCAACCTCGTGCCACGCTTTTATGACGCGACGCAAGGCGAGGTTCTCGTCGACGGCGTTGACGTGCGCGACTACACGCTCAAGGCGTTGCGTGACAAGATCGGCTATGTGCCGCAGCAGTCGTTCCTGTTCAAAGGCACGATTGCCAGCAATGTCGCGTACGGAGATACGGAACGCAACGACGCCGACGTGAAGATGGCATGCGATGTCGCGCAGGCCACGGAATTCATCGACAAGAAGGACAAGAAATACGATTCCGGCATTGCACAGGGTGGTTCCAACGTGTCGGGCGGGCAGAAACAGCGCCTGTCGATCGCACGCGCCGTTTACCGTCATCCGGAAATCCTGATTTTCGACGACTCCTTCTCCGCGCTTGATTTCAAGACCGATCGCGCCGTACGCGACGCGCTCGAACGGGAAGCGAAGAATTCCACGAAACTCATCGTCGCGCAGCGTATCGGCACCATTATGAACGCCGACCGCATCATCGTGCTCGACGATGGCAAAGTCGTTGGCCAAGGTACGCACCACGAACTGCTCGACAACTGCGAAGTATATCGGCAGATCGCCGAATCGCAGTTGAGCGAAGACGAGTTGAATCGCTGAAGGGGAGGACCAACATGGCAAGAGGACCAATGGGACGCTCTCGCGGACCTGTGGAAAAGCCGAAGGATTTCGGCGGCGTGATGAGCAAACTGGCGAAATTCTGCCGTCACTACATTCCTGTGATGATTTTCGCCCTGATTCTGGGTGCAGCCGGCACGATCTGCCAGATTGTCGGACCGGACAAGCTCAAAGACATGACCAACGAGATCACGAAGGGGCTGCCGGCCATGGTGCATGGCAGGCCGGTCATGAACTCGATTGATATGGATGCTGTTTCGCGCATCGCATGGCTGCTTGTCGCGCTGTATGTTGGGTACGCGCTGCTGAGCTATCTGCAGAGCTGGTTGATGGCCAACGTTACGCAGCGCACCGCGCAGGAGCTGCGTGAGGCGATCAGCAAGAAGATTAATCGCCTGCCGCTCAAATATTTCGACAAGGTCAGCTATGGCGATGTGCTCAGCCGCATCACCAACGATGTGGACGCGATCGGCCAGACGCTCGGCCAGTCGGTCGGCTCGCTGATCACTTCAATCACGCTGTTCGTCGGCGCGCTCATCATGATGTTCTACAACAACGTGATCATGACGCTGTGCGCCATCGGTTCCGCGTTGCTTGGCCTGGTGGTCATGGGCGTAATCATGGTCGCCTCGCAGAAGTACTTCACCCGACAGCAGATCGCGTTGGGAGATGTGAACGGGCACGTTGAGGAAATGTACACCGGCCACACCGTGGTCAAGGCGTACTGCGGCGAAGAGAACTCCGTCGAACAGTTCGAGAAATACAACGATGATCTGTACGTCTCCGGCTGGAAGAGCCAGTTCCTCTCCGGACTGATGATGCCGTTCATGAACTTCATCGGCAACTTCGGTTACGTGGTCGTGTGCGTGGTCGGCGCGGTGCTGGCCATGGACGGCAAGATCGAATTCGGCGTGATCGTGGCGTTCATGATGTACATTCGCCTGTTTACGCAACCGCTTTCCCAGTTCGCGCAGGCGTTCCAGAACCTGCAGCGCTGCGCTGCCGCTTCCGAACGCGTCTTCGGTTTCCTGGAAGAGCCGGAGCTGGCCGACGAATCCGGCAAGAAAGCACTGCTGGGTGTCGGTGTGGATGGCAAGCCGCAGCCGGTGCGTGGCGATGTGGAATTCAGCCACGTGCGGTTCGGCTACGACCCGGACAAGACGATCATCCACGACTTCTCCGCGTCGGTGAAGGCCGGCCAGAAGGTGGCCATCGTCGGTCCGACCGGTGCCGGCAAGACCACGATGGTCAACCTGCTGATGCGGTTCTACGAGATTTCCGGCGGCACGATTTCGATCGACGGCGTCGACACCAAGTCGGTTCCGCGCTGGAATGTGCACGACCAGTTCTCGATGGTATTGCAGGACACGTGGGTGTTCCGTGGAACGGTGCGTGAAAACATCGCATACTCGAAGCCGGGCGTCACTGACGAGCAGATTGTGGCCGCCTGCAAAGCCGTCGGCCTGCACCGCTACATCATGTCTCTGCCGAATGGCTACGACACTGTGCTCGACGACAAGGCGTCGCTTTCGCAAGGTCAGAAGCAGCTGCTGACAATCGCCCGCGCCATGGTTGAGGACGCGCCGATTCTGATTCTCGACGAGGCCACGTCCTCCGTGGATACCCGTACCGAGGAGTTGATTCAGAAGGCCATGGACGCACTGACGGTGGGACGCACGAGCTTCGTGATCGCGCACCGACTGTCCACCATCCGCGACGCCGACATGATTTTGGTGATGAACGGCGGCGACATTGTGGAACGCGGCACCCACGAGGAACTGCTCGCTAGAAACGGCTTCTACGCCGACATCTATAACAGCCAGTTCACGCTGATTGACTGAGCGGCTGAGTGGCTGGCTTAAGTGGGGTGCTTTGGTTGGCTTGCTTGAGCCGACTGATGATCAGAAGAAGCGGCCGGGAAAACCGGCGCTGATGGTGGCGTGACGGTCGGCGTCCAACGTGGCGCAATCGAAAGCAAAAGTGTTGTTCAACTCGTTCGGATCGGCAACGAACAGCGCCGTAGCCAAACCGTCTGCCACCGCAGTCGGATAGTCGGTGACCGACGTGGATTGCACAGTAATCCACGTGGCTTCCATCTGCTGCGCGGGCAGGCCGTCGACGGCGTTGAGCAGATGATGAATAGCCAGATGTGTCCGTTCGTCAACCGCCACCTCCCAATGGCGGCGACTGGGCGCGCTCGCGCAGAACGCGCCATCGCAAATCTCTGCCACACCCACCGCACGGGACGAATCGTCCGGATCCTCAAGCGCCACACGAATCGGGCTGGACGTGTGTACTAGCAGGTCGCCTCCAGCATCAATCACAAATTCCGGGAAGGTGTTCTCTCGATTGAAATCTGTTGCCCCAGCAGTGTGCGTCGAATCCTTCCGCATGGCGTGCTGTGGGTGCGGTTCACGAGGCACGCATGACGGTTCCAAGCCACCCAACAAACCACCCAACAAATCAACCAGATAGCCTTTGCCACACGCGCCGAAATCCAAATGAACCGAGCCATGCGTGACCAACGTCGTACTATCTGAACGTACTACGTCGTGCCCCCATACAGGGCGTCCGCGCAAAGCGCCCAAGCGCTCGACGGCGTCGGTTTCGACGGTGAAGCTCAGCGTGGGATCGTAACCGAGACGAATTAGATCCTCACCCACGCACGGATCGATCGCGCCGCGTGTGACGTCGTGTAGTGCGTCGTACAAATCAAACAGTGGGCCGGCCCAATTGGGAAAATCGAAATGCCCGCCATGCTCCGCGTTTCCGATGCGTGTAACCAGCGAATCGGCGCGGAATCGCGAAAGCACATGCTCGTATCCGTCGATGAGTCGTTCCATTTTGGCACGCAGGTCCGTGGAAACCGGGCGGGCGGTCGAAACCAGCAAACCGGTGCCGAGCGCCTTGGGAAACGCGGTGGTGTAGGGCATGCGCTGCACGAGCGAAACGGAAGCATCCATAATCCTGATGCTAGCGCGTTCGTTCGTTGAGAGTGAGGCCTTATGTGCCCGTTTCGTCGATGCTGGTGCTTGGCTGCGGAACGTCCGGCGCGTCGAATTCAACAAGCATGCTGCGAGTGTGCCACTATGTGAGATGACACGCCGAAGATGGTAAAAACAGGAATGGCGGAATTCCACCGATTCTCCATACTCGATACATCAGAACAAATTAAAAATCAAGACTGTTCTTTAAAAAACTTTCGTTTTATCTTGGCTTTCGGTGCGCACATCGCACACTGAAAAGTTTTGAGAAGGAAGGTTTGGAACATGTCATCTCGCGTTGCGCAGCGCTACGCAACCGGTTCCTATGATCCGTGCGATCCACGAGTCTCGGCTTCCGGCCGTCTCGTCACGCTCGTCGCCGCGCTGATGATTGCGCTCGCCACGCTTTTCGCGACTACCGCGGTTCCGCAGTCGGCAATCGCCGCCGATGACGGTCAAACGAATTTTGATTCCTGGACTGCCGCTGCGAAGAATATCGAAGACCAGCTTGCAACCGCCGAAAAAGACTATAATGACGGCAATTACGGTCAGGCTGGCACCGATTTTCAGACCGCGCATTGGATCGGTTACGACGCATCCAACTTCTCGAAAGTCGTCAACGACACCATCAGCGCCGACAAGCAGAAGGAACTGCTACAGCAATTCACTGATCTTGAAGGGCTTGCCTATCAGCAGGACCAAGGCGACGCCATCGCAACCAAAATCGACGCGCTGACCGCCGAAATCAACGCAACCGCGCAAACGCTCGATGCGAACGCAGACCTCGCCAATCCTAAGGAATACGCGAAGCAGCGTGCCGCGCAAACCGCGGAAGAGCGCAAGAAGCTCGACGCGGCCAAGAAGAATTCGTCCAAAGGCAAAGGCGACCGTACGTGGAGTGAGGTTGCCAACGAAATGACCGTTATTCTCGACCAAGCATACGAGGCTGCCGCTGCTGGCAAGGGGGACGAAGGCGCCACGCTGGTCAACAACGCCTACTACCAGTACTACGAGAAGCTCGGCTTCGAAAAGAACGTGATGAACGCGATTTCCGGCGACCGTGTTTCGCAGGTCGAATACCAGTTCAAGATGACTCGTAAGACCATGCGCGACGGCGGTTCCGACAAGGAAATCAAGCAGCTCGTCGACGATTTGAAGAGCTGGCTCGTGAAAGACGCGGCCGTCCTCGACAGTGGTGCGTCCGGCAATGTCAACGGCTTCACCAAGCTCGTTACCAGTTCCGCCGGTCAGGCGTTCCTCATTCTGATCCGTGAAGGCCTCGAAGCGCTGCTGGTGGTGGCCGCAGTAATCGCCTACCTGGTGAAGTCCGGCAACAAGCGTTTCGCCAGGTGGATCTACCTTGGTGTGGTCGCAGGTCTGGCCGGCTCCGGTTTGGTTGCCGTGCTCTTCACGTTCCTGTTCGGCGGTTCCGGCCCGATTCAGGAGATTTCCGAAGGCGTGTGTGCGCTTATCGCCACCCTCATGCTGCTGTGGACCAGCAACTGGATGCTCAACAAGAGCTCCGTGGAAGCGTGGAACAACTACATCAGGAACAAGACCGAAGCTGTTGTTGCCGGCGCGCAAAGCAAGGTCGAATCCGGTCAGGGCCTGGGCTTGGGCATGGTCACCTCGCTTGCCATGTTGAGCTTCCTTGCCGTGTTCCGTGAGGGTGCCGAAACGGTGATCTTCTACGAGTCCATCTACTCCATGAGCCAGGATGCGCACGGCATGTGGGTTGGCGGTCTGACCGCCGCCGCGGTGCTGATTGTCATCTTCCTGATTTTGCGATTCACTTCGGTGAAGATTCCGATCGGCCCGTTCTTCCTCGTAACTTCGATTTTGATGGCTGCATTGGTTGTCATTTTCGCGGGTGGCGGCATCCATGCGCTCATCGAGGGTGATCTTATTGAAGGTACCTACTTGAGCATTGTGCCAACTAACGATTGGATCGGCTTGTATCCGTACGTCGAAACGATTGCGGCACAGGTGATTGCTGCGATCGCGGTGGTTGCGCTGTTCGTGGTCGCCTTCATCAAGAAACACAGGATGAAGTTGGCCGCACAAGCGGAACAGGCTAAGTAAGCGCCAATCAATAATCACAAGTAAAGATTTAGAGATTTCCATAAGTTCCCAACGTTCCTCGAGGAACCAAAGAAAAGGAAGAGAACACAATGAAGAATAAGAAGATCGCCGCCCTGCTCGGCGTCCTGCTGGCCGGCTCCATGGCTTTCTCCCTGTCCGCATGCGGCAACTCCAACGATTCCGCATCCGACGCCAAGTCCGACACCTCCACTTCGAACGCCACCGACAGCTCCAGCGATTCCAGCGCTGACGACAGCTCCAATGCCGGTTTCGAAGAGATCCAGGTCGACGAGAAGCACTCCGATCAGGATGTTGACGCTCTGACCGTCAACGCCGTGTACTTCCAGCCGATCGATATGGAACCGTCCGGCATGGGCCTGAAGGCTGCCGACGCTTCCTTCCACTTGGAAGCCGACATTCACGCCAACGAGAAGGGCACTAAGCTCGGCTATGGCAAGGGCGACTTCGTGCCGGATCTGACCGTGAACTACGAGATCATCAACAACGCGAACAACGAGACCGTTGATTCTGGTACCTTCATGCAGATGAACGCTTCCGATGGCCCGCACTACGGCGCCAACATCAAGCTCGACGAAGCTGGCTCCTACAAGCTCGTGCTGAAGATCGAATCCCCGGAGAAGAAGGGTTGGATGCTGCACGTTGATCCGGAAACCGGCGTTGAGGGCCGCTTCTGGACCGAGCCGCTCGAGGTCACTTTCCCGGAGTGGAACTACACCCCGCAGGAGTGGTGATCTGGAACGTGAATTCCGGCACATGCCAAGCGAAACGGTTTGGATGTAAGCCTGAATTCATGTTGGGATTCAACTCGTGATCAATGCCGTTCACATATCGCGAAACGTATGCAAGTAGCGCGAATATGGGTACGGCGTTCGCGGTTGCTTGGATAGTCGTTCGACGTACTTAAGGCCGTTTGGCCGAGTCTATGGGCGAACAACCATCCAAGCAACCGCTCTCTTGCGTTTTAGGGAATGCGCTTTTGGGAGATAACGCGCTTTTTTGGGAATCTTGGTAAAGGGGTTCCTTTTGCGCGCTGAATTCACTAGGCTTTGACAGGGATATACGACGAAAGGTGTGAGATGCTGACGCAGTACGTCACGGTGTTGCAGGGAACGCTGGCACCGGCTTTGCTGATTATGGCACTGAACGTGATGCTCACGGTCGGTGAGGGTCGTGACAAGCCGTTGAGCGCGTACTGGCGTCTTGCGGGCTTCATTATCGGATTCGCGGGTGCCATTGTGTTCGCCGCGTTGCGTGCGGCCGCGGTGATCAATCAGCGTACGTTCGTCAATTACCCCACGTTGTGGTGTTGTGTGATTTTCGATGTCGCAGTGTTCGTTGTTGTGCTGTTCGCGCGTCGCATCACTACGAATTGGCATGATCATCGCGCGTTGCTTGATATTGCGAATGCGATTGGCGCTCTTGCGATTGCCGCCACCACCTTCCGTGCGTTGCCTGATGTAGTTTTGCGTTTGACGATTTTCGTGGAGCCGGGAGATCCGATCTTCACTTCGGATATGCTGCTTCGTGCGCTTGGTTTCGTATTGGGTGCGGTCACTGCGATTGTTACGGCGTTGATTTTCCGTACGATGCGTTCCACTGCGATTCGTTGGTCGTTCACTACGGCCGTGCTGCTGCTGATTGCGCTGCTGTTTGTTTCGCATTTCACTGATCTTGCGCAGATTCTGCAGTCCAAGCGCATCGTTCATTTCCCTACGGAAGCGTTCCTGGCGTTGGTGTGGTGCATTAATCATCAGCGTCATATGGTCATTGCCATGGTGTTGGTGTTCATTATTCCGGTGGCCGCCAGCATTGTGATGGGCTTCAAAATCAAGCCGGAAGGCGCCAATGAGGCCATTGTGCGATCGCATATCGCGTTCCGTCGTCGTGCGAAGGCGGCCGGCGCATGGAGCCTTGTTGCGATGATTGGCATCACGTTCGCGCTCACATATGGTGTGGCGCAAACGAAGAGGGTTATTACGCTGTCTCCGCCTGAGGATTATTCGCTGAGCGACGGCGTGGCCACCATCAAATTCAGCCAAATCAACGACGGTCATCTGCATCGCTTCCAATACAAGGCGAAAGACGGCACAGTGATGCGTTTCATCATCATCAAGAAGAATGGTGGAGCGTATGGTGTCGGTCTTGATGCTTGTGATAACTGCGGTGACGCGGGCTATTACGAGAAGGATGGCAAGATCATCTGCAAGAAGTGCGATGTCGCCATCAACCTCGCCACTATCGGGTTCAAGGGCGGCTGCAATCCTGTGCCGTTCGATTATCAGGTTGAATCCGGCAAAATCGTAATTCAAACTTCAACGCTCGACGCATTGTCGACGCATTTCCAGTGAGCGGAAAGAGGTAGTCATGTTCTTTCTTCGAATGATTTTCCGCTCGTTCAGTAGGCAGTTCAAACGCAGGCTGCTGATCGCGGTCACCGTATGCTTGTCGGCCACGGTCAGCGTGGCCATGTTGGGCGTGGTGTTCGACGTTGGAGACAAGCTGAACGCCGAACTGTCGACGTACGGTTCCAACATCATCGTGCAGCCCAAGGCTGATGCCGTCGTCAACGACCTGTACAACACGGGTGGTGACGCTGACAGCAGCGCTTCCGGTACTTCCGAATCCGATCCGACCACATTTTTGAAGGAATCGGATGTGCCGAAGATCAAAACCATCTTCTGGGCGTTCAATATCACGAATTTTGCCCCCGAACTTAATATCCATGCTGACGTGAACTGCGCGTCCGAATCGGCGGCATCGGCGGATTCCAGCTCCTGTAAGGCGTCCGGAGTGCCGATTGTAGGCACATGGTTCGCGAAGACCCTGCACATGGATTCCGGCGAATCCACGGTGGCGGGCATGAACGGCATGCGTTCGTGGTGGAAGCTTGACGGCTCTTGGCCGAAAGATGATAGCGCGCAAGGTCTGATCGGCACCACGCTCGCATTCAAGCTCGGCGTGGCCACGGGAGACACCGTAACCCTCTACAAAACCACCGCCGACGGCAGCCGCAACAAGCAGCAGATCACTATCACTGGCATTTACGATTCCGGCGATAGCGACAACAACGCGATGTACATTCCGTCATTCACCGCGCAGGTGCTTGCGAATCTGCCTGATTCCATTGACAAGATCGAAGTCAAAGCGCTGACCACGCCAGACAATGATTTGGCGCGTAAGGCGTCGAAGAATCCGAACGCGCTCACGCAAGACGAGTGGGAAACATGGTATTGCACCGCGTACCCTTCGTCCATCGCCTACCAGATCGAAGAGGTTATTCCCGGTTCCGTAGCCAAGCAGGTGCGTCAGGTGGCCGCATTGCAGGGCGATGTGCTGCAGAAAACGCAGGCGGTGATGGTGCTGATGACCGTGCTTTCGTTGGTTGCGGCCGCTATTGCAGTGGCGAATCTGATGGCCGCCTCGATTGGTGAGCGCGGTTCCGAATTGGCTTTGCTGAAGGCGATTGGTGCCACCGATGGTGCGGTTTCCCGCCTGATGCTCGCTGAGACGGCTGTGATTTCGTTGGTTGGCGCGATTGTTGGTGCGCTGTTGGGTTCTTGTGTTGCGCAGATTGTGGGACACGTGGTATTCGGTTCCGGCATTACGATGCGTCCGATGGTGTTTGTGCTGGTGTTTGTGCTGCTGACGCTTACCGTGCTGATCGCCTCGTTCTCGTCGATCCGTTCGATTCTGGGACTCAAGCCCGCGGAGGTGTTGCATGGCCGCTGATTTCAACTTGAGTTCCGTAAACTCGGCCGCGGCTGCGGCCTCGGTCACGAACGGCACACTGTGCTGTTCGTCCGCGGAGGTGTTGCATGGCAGGTGAGTTCAAGACAGTCCGTAAGGGGCATGAGATGACTAATCGCAAGATGTTCTTCACCATGCTGTGGGGAGCGGTGTTCCGCCGTCGTTCGCGAGCCGTTATGGCGGTGATCGCCTCCATGGTGGGCGCTGCCACGCTGTTCTGTC
>OBJG01000460.1_pt1 | contig 44189 bp, 49 predicted proteins | sample 1517941 | NCBI WGS metagenome assembly OBJG01 (sample SAMN04571712, study PRJEB22368) | human gut metagenome | biome: human gut; material: stool | host: Homo sapiens | place: Luxembourg | collected 2012-09-21
CGTACAGCTTCAGCGCCGTGCCCACGCAGCTGATGCGGTAGTCGCTCAGCTGCATGCTGTCGTAAAATGTGCGAAAGCTCCCTGTTTTCGAGAAGTTTCACACACTTTGGTTCATTTCGGGGAAAAAGAATGGCACCGAAACCGAAGCTTCGATGCCTGTACATTTTCCTGTTTCATTTTGCGCCGTTAATCCTCTGACCCCCGGCCTATCAATTTTGCGGTTTTTCACAGAAAAGGGGCCACCGGTCTCCGTGTGACTTCACCACAGAGAAGTGACCTCGGCCCCCGGTGGAAAAAAAGAGCGAACCAACGCATTATCAAATACATCAATTCGCTCAAAGCAATACTTATTCGGATGTGTTTCAGTCACTTTTATCCATTCAAAGAAGTCCTGTTTATTACACACTTTCGTTTTATTATTCAACTAAACGTGCCACAAAATGCAAAAATATTTTTGAAGCTTTCAAATTTTTATCTTAAATTCATCCAGTTCATTTTTTCACTTATGAAATCTTCAAATATAACAAGTTCCTTTTGTAACAAAACCAAGCTCATTAACTCTTAAGCTTCAGTTCCATCTCGCAAATCAATGATTTCCCATTCATGTTCAAACACTTTTTTAGCTTTTTCATACGTCTTCGCCTGCATTGCCACGCACAGCAGCTTTTTAGGCCTGCTCATACCAACATAGGCCAGTTTGCGACTATAATCATATAGTGTAGAATTTCCTTGTTTTCCAACACCAAAACAGTGGAGAATTCGGCTTAAATCCGATGCTCCTTTTCTATCAGTCTCAAGATACAGAGTAGCATCGTGTGTTTCACCTTTGACTCCGTGAATGGTGTCAAACACAATCCGACGTTCTCTAGTTGGATCAATCAATACGTTTTTTCAAGCAAATTTGTATAGCTTATAACAGCAGACTCGTCAAGAAAGTGCTCTGGAAGGTCAGCAAATATATCAGTTGTCTCTGGATTGTTGATTTTCAGTAATTCGTTTATCTTTTTTCTCACCACTTGATTTACTGCTTGTCTATCATTTTTTTGCAAAGTCGACATTTCATACATCCATTGACGATACGGCTCTCTGTATTTATCTTCGAGAACTTTTTTGATTGTTGCTGGAGTATAATCTTTCCCTGATGTGGGATTCCTTATTCCAGTATAGTGAAATACTCGACACAACAGTTTACGCACGATTTGTTCTGTCTTGTATAATTTTCCGTTAGATAAAGATCGAACAATCTCGTCCACCAACGTCCAATAATTATACTCACTTTTCTTTTTTGCCGTTCCATCAAATTCAGACCAATAGCTGCCAATTTTCAACCCAGACGCATTCTCACTTCTGATTGCACCAATAGCTTTGTATATCCCATTTTTGTCAGAAAGGCCATAGGCCTCCAACGCAGAGATGAATCCAGTGATAACTTTGTCAATTTTCTCAGGAGAAAAAATAAGCAACACTGGTTTAACGCCCGTTTCTCCGACAAGTGTCACGATGCCTTTATCATCTCTCTTCAATTTGCAAACCACATCAGCAATTTCTTGACTAAATCTACAAGAAGTCATCAGTGATAAGAAACCCGATTGAGGTACCCATTCTGGCGTTGTATCTTCTTCCGAATTATAGATTGCTTGCTCTGAATCCCCAATCTTAAATACCACACATTTTGTAGAATCAAATATTGAATCTATTGCTTGTCTCTGAATATTATTGCAGTCTTGATACTCATCAACAAACACATACTGAAATCGTGATGAAAAGAAGTCTGTATATTCTGTTGGTAATTTATCAATGGCAATTTGGGCACATGTATAGGCATCTTGATACCGTATTATGCCCTCTTCTTTGAGAATATCTATCAACAGCTTTTTGTACTGTTCAGCAGAAAGTTTTTTAGCACTCGCCAACGATTTGTGCTGTTTTCCTATACAAAGGTCTCCATCTCCTCGTATGTACAATGCCTGTATATAATCTATTTTTGTTTTAAATTGATTTCCAGGCTTGAAGTTTAATTCGATTATATATTTTAATACAGAATACTTCTTATTACATTCAATTTTGCTCAGCATATGCTGAGCGTAAGTGAAACCATCAACAACCTGCACATTTCGTCCGGAAACATTTCTTAGGTATGGCATCGTCACAAATCGGTCAATAAACGACTGGATGGTACCTATATAATTTGGATAGCTGAGAAGCCTGTCCACGTAATCGGAAAGCCGGTTTTTGATCTCATTGACGGCGACATTTGTATGAGAAAGCACACAGATTCCTGCACCGTTTTCGAGCGGCATTCGATCCGCTAACAATTTCAGTTTTGCGAGAAGAACCGTTGTCTTTCCGCTGCCGGGACAGGCTGCTACATTAGTTGAATGCCAACAACGTATAACATTCCTTGCATCTTCCGGAAACTGTGCGCCATGCGGCAAAAGGATTTCTTCTACGGCTTGAATATCTTGGTCGGAAATCTGCCATTCCATCATAAAATCCTCCTATCTACACCGTTTCTCCTGCTGCATATTTGATGGCATTCACAATATAACTTAAAAATGGATCATTCTCTATTGCAGATTTCAATGCTGCCTCTTTACTTTCGTCGATTTTGAATCCATACAAGTCGAGATCAAACATCTTTTCTTGCGTCAACCCATCTGGAATTATGGATACTTCCCAACGCAAAAGCGAAGCTAAGCACTGGGCAACGATCGCTTTCAGGCTGCTTTTTCCATCGCCATTAAGCATTAAATCATAAATATGGTATGCCCTCTCAGCAGCGGAGAATTCCTTCCACGCCTGTGCTTCTGCTTCGGCGTCACGATTTGCTTCATCAATCTTGGCATCAGTCAGCGAAATATGCTCCTGCGCATTCAGAATTTTCTTCCCGTAATGAACCGCCTTATGGAAAACATCCGAAAGGCTGCTCAGGGCGATGCAATACTCCAGCGTCCATCGAGGTGAAGTAAATCCTCGGATAGACCCAGTTGTATACTTACTATTTTTTTCTTCTTGCTTCTGTACAGATTGAGTTTCTTTTTCGTTGAATTCCTTATTGTGTGTTACCGGATTGATAATATACTCCGGTTTTACATCACAATCCGTTACTACGGAAACCGGTATCCCAATATCTGCACCGTCTTTTCTCTCCATAATTCTACTATATCGAAGAAAAGCCGTGCTTCCAACATTTACAATAGATATACCGTATTTTTTCAATGGATAGCCTAGAATATCTGCAATGACAGGTATCAAAATATTCTCTGCATCGCCTTCGACCATTATGATACCTTTAGCAAAAAACAAATTAGCTTTTGTCGAGTCGAGAAAACGCTGGAGAAACAGGTAATCACCCCTTTGTAGCCCTGTTCGCCCCTCTGCCAAATCATATCCAGTGCCATTTTTCATTAAAATCAAATTCTTGAGGTTGATTTTTGATGCCAGAATAGGGCTATGTGTGGATATTATAATTTGAACATCGTTCTCGTTATATTCATTCTGGAGATAACTGATTAGCCGGAGTTGCGCTTGCGGATGCAAATGGGCTTCCAATTCTTCGATTAGAGCCAGTTTCAGGCCACCATCTGTATCATCCTTAAGGAGCAACAACTCCGCCGCAATAAATAGCAGATTCAATTCCCCAAGCCCGGGGTTGATCTCAGGAGCATTCAATGACAGGGACTCCAGTATAGCTTTTAGCTGAATATCCGAGGTTTTTAATTCTGCATCACTGGCTTGGCCTTTATCACTAAACAACTCTAAATTACTACGGATCGTCTGGAGAATGCGTTTTCCATCCGTATCACCTATAAAATAATCCTCAATGCGTTTGTTCGCATCTCGAAAAATATCGAGAACCGCATGTTCTTTTTTATCTTTGAAAACAGGGTGATTTAGAAGTATTTGCGAGATTCTGGAACCACGTCCGGATCTCATTTCCCGTTCGGCATCACGGAGCGGTTTCAAATAAACAGCCTTCAGCAATTCTCTTGCTTTTCCATCAATCGAAATTCCATCGTCTATATCGCCCACACGCAATTCCTGATAAATTTTATGTCCTTCTTTCCATGCGCGATAATGAAGTTCAAGCGTATATTCAATGCCATTCTCCGTTTGGTTGAATGAAAGATATTCGATAAAGTTCTTTGCTTCGTTCTGTGTAAAGCCTGAAATCGTACAATCGATCTTGAACTCTGAGCACGCATCTTCACCAACAGGCTTATAAAAATCCTCATCTGACGGCCGGATATACTCATTGCTCTGTGTCAATAAGACTAATTTTAATGCGTCAATTACGGCGGTTTTTCCCGAATCGTTTTCGCCAATCAGCGCGTTTAATCCCTTGTGAAAAGAAATTTGTAATCCAGGCTTGTTGTTCACCGATTCGAACTGACGAAAGTTATAAATTTTTAATTCTGCTACAATCATACTCTCACTTCCTTTCGACTAAATACTTGCAATGAAGCTATAGCCTGCTAGAGATACACTGCTTATGGAGCACCCGAAGCAATGTGATCTTTTCAAAATTCGTAAAACCTCCAATCGCCTCATTGACTTTTTCGTCTTCTACTGCTCCCCAATACTGAACTGTCTTTTTTAGAAATGCGTTCATTTTTTCTTGGTATACATTCTTCATATCTGCTACAATTGTTGGATCATTACAAACTATTTTGTGCAACCCTCTTAAGACAGTGTCCATTTGAGGCGGCGTAAAACATGCTATTGCAGCCATCAACTCATCGTCATCCTTTGCCATCAAATAGAACTCCATCTTTTGTGAAAACCGCATTGCTTTACTTTCTTCAGAAAGTGCTTTCTTGTACCGAGTATATATTTCCTGGGCAGGCGTTCCTTTAAGATCTCTGCTCCAGATATTTACAGAATCAGCTTTTTTATGCATTTGATTGTCTCCACTTCAATGAATCCCTTATATGCACTCAAAGTCCACTTAAATCCACTTTGTAAGTCAATCCTTCGGAGAGTTGCTCCTGCTTAAAGAAAATCGCCATATACCAGGGAAGATATCAGCTTGGCTTCTTCCTGATGGGCACTTTTTCGCAGCGTACCATAATCATCAATCTGAAATAAGTTTTTTCAAAACACTTGCTAATAATCGGTATCTGTGCCCCAATTTTAAACGAGGTGTTTCAGGCTTGAAATTTTACTCATTCCAAGAAATTCACTCGGTGGTTTCATCCTCCTTGATTTCTACAGGTGGCAGCTCTATACCAAAATTACTGTGTCTCTCTAATGAGTGCAGTCCCGTTTTAATGAACGCCCATGAGCTACGGTAATCATCACATACGGAGAAAGATGACCCTCTCATGAAAAGACTAAAACCATCTGGATCATCCCCGTACTTCAAATCAAATTCCTCGGCACATTGAACCTTTTCCCATGCGGAAATGTTCGTTTTCCCGTGAAGGACATGATCAAGATTCAAGGAAAAATAGTACATACTATATGGAATGCCTGCGATTCTAGGGCAAGCAGAAAGTCGGTCGACATTCTTCCGCTTTCTCTTATTCCGATCCAAAATACCTACACGGTTTGGTGTTTGAATTTGAGTTTCTGTGTAAAGTGGTGGAGCACCAGCTGCCATCGCATTATCCTCTACAACTGCATCATCAGGAACAAAAACTCCGTCCACGTCGGTAAGGTGAACGATGCGGCAAATGTCACTCTTCCTATAGATTTCACCCATAAAGGCTTTGACTTGATCCCATACCGCAGCCACAATTTTATCCGATGACGTAAAATCACGAGTCAACACATCACCGTGAACAACTTGAAATTTCACTGTTGAGGATGAAAAAATACGGTTCAGAACTGTGGAGAGGCTGGTTTCATCTGTTGGGCCCTCTACAATAAAGAGCATGACCTTCTTTTTAGCCATGGGACACCTCCGAGGACGTTTCCTCTTTTATAGAGATATTCTCCATACGCTTACCAACAACTCTCATTGCGTGGGCAATTTCAGACACATTGGTTTCCTCATACAGTGCTGCGTCATTATTGCTCCCAAGGATCACTTCACGCAGGTACATAGAACGAAGATTATTCGTGGCTCTCACACTTCTGATGCGTGTATAACGGTCATCATTTTTTGTCGTTGTAAAAACAATAGAATCGCTATCCAATGTTTCCAGCGGATAAAGATTGTGGGAAGTAAAAATCAACTGTCCCTTGCCCGAATTCTGGATAATGCGCAGCAATTCTCCAAGCAGGTACTCATAGATACCAGAGTCCAATTCATCAATCGCAAGTGTGATGGATGGATTATTATATGCCGCAATCAGCAAATGCAAGATGGACGTGATTTTCTTAATGCCTTCAGATTCATACTTCAAAGGCAGTCGATGCGTTTCTCCATTCGCACAGAGAAGTTCGCGCGCCAGCTGAATTTTTGTACCCTGATTTCCATCTTCCATCAGCTCAGTGCCAAGTTCTACAAGTGTCAATTTCACACCCGGAATGATTTTGCAGAGGACCATACTGATAGTCGATATAACCTGTTGGACAATCTCCAAGAGATTACTCGGAATCGTCGTTGGTCGGTCAATTGGCAGCGTAAACATACCACCCGCCGTTTCTGTTCTGAAATTGACAGGAATTGCTGCATCTAACGAAATAAGTCCATTATTGCGGTTTAGAATAACAAAGAAAGATGTCTTTGCGAAATATGCGATCTCAAATAATGGTTCAACGTCGTTATCGTTTTTCTGTGCGGCATCGTGGAGCATCTTTAAAAATTCAGGAGAGAACAAAAAGGAACGATGCTCCTTTTGGCACAACAGTTTAGTGACACGCAGTTCATTCACCTTTGCACTCTGTTTTGTACCAAACAGAGAATCCAATTTAACCTGCGGCAGAAACACGGCGTTCTCCGCCTCATGGGTACACTCAAAAATAGTCTTAATTCGAGAGGCCTTTTCCGGAACACTGCTGGGCGTAACACACTTGACCGATTCATCAATCGTGTCTCTGCTCAGAATAGCAGAATAGATAAACCGTCGTCTGTATGACACACTTCCTTTATCCAGTTTGAGAATACTAAACTCAAATTGCAGCTCTGCCTGCTCCTGTCCATAAGAAATGCAGTCAGACAATTCAGTTCCTACTTTCTGACCGCACAGCAGCGTCTTCAAAATCTCCAGCGCATCAATAAACGTAGTCTTACCCGATCCATTCTGACCATAAATTCCAAGAACATCTGCTTTGGGCGCAAAAATATCTTCACCATAATTGCAGGGAAAACGAATTTCTCCGGATTCCACATTTCTGAAATTTCTGATAGCAGCCCGTTGAATCCGAACAATCGGCATTTCGCTCACAGATACCACCTCCGATTTTAGTATACCAACTTCTTCGAAAAATAGCAACACGAATTTCGAAAATCGAATATTAAATTCAATAATCTTGTTTATATTCCAATTTCCGTTTCCCGCATTAGTCACAATCAGTTCTGCCACGTCGTCTTTGGTCACACTCCACCCACTCTTCCAGTGTGAGTGGCGTGTAATCCGAATACATACAGAAGCAGTTGATCATCTGGCACGGCACCGGCTGCGCTGTTTCCTGATGGGCACTCTTCCGCATTGTGGCTCTGGTCTCTGTGCAGAACCGATCCACCAGCACCTGATCTTCCGTCTTATGGATATGCCCGTGCAGCATATAAGTCAGCGGTGTGCCATCTGCCCCACGCCGAAACTGGCCATTATAGCAGAATACCGGATAGTGCATCAGCACGATTTTTCGCTTATTGTCATGGATCTCCGCATAATCCCTGACCCACTTAAACCGGGATACGTCAAAATCTTTGTACCTTAAGTACCTCTCATCGTGATTTCCTCGAATCAAGTAGAGCCGTCCCTTCAGCCGACACAGTATTTCGTTGGTTTCCTTTCCGTTGCCAAGAGACAGATCACCAAGAATCACCACTTCATCCCGTGCGTGCACTTTTTTGTTCCACTTTTCTATCATCACTTCGTTCATCTGCTCGACAGATTCAAAATCGCGGTTATCCATTTCCGTCAGCAAATTTTTATGATAAAAGTGGCAGTCTGCTATGTAGTATCTCATGCCTGCCTCCAACTATTGCAACAGCCCTTGTTTCGCCATAGGCGAAATTTCCGTTTTACAATTTCGCTTTCATTTTGTTCGAAACGAAATTCTCTAAAAGTCTATTATACGGAGAAGGGCGCGCCATCCGGCACGCCGCATCTCCTGGCTTTTACGCAGCGTTTCCCTGCACTCGTGCGGGTTTCAGGTCTCCACACCGACCATATGCAGCAGTTCACATGCCGCCAAGAACCTGCTGAAACACTCGATAATTCGTATCATACTGCGCCCCACAGTACACAGCAAACTCAATGGTTTCAAAACGCATCCGGTATTCTTGTACTACCGTTTTCATCGCCTGTGCCACAACCGCCGGCGGGTTGCGGAATGCCCCGCAGCCAAATGCTCCGAGAATTACGACTTCATTTCCTTTTGCCCATGCGATTTCCAGCACCCTGCGCATCCGTTTTTCATGCAAGGCTTGCAGGTCTTCCCCACTGATATGTACGGCGGCATCGCCGTCCCCAGCGTTCATTTCGTTGCTGGGACGCTCCCGCAAGTTGGGTGCAGCACAGGTCAGGACATTTACCGAATACCACTTTTCTTCCGACAAAAGCTGCGGATAATCCACGTCTGACTTAAACACTACGACACCCGGCGTGTAAATGCAGTCATCGTTGTGCAGCGGTTCATGGGCACGCCGATGAGGTGCGTAAAATTTCTCCCATGCACGCTCTGCCTTCAGGTTTGGATAGAGTGTAGAACAACGGCAGATCGCTTCTTCCTGTGCAGACGAGCCTTTAACCACACCGCCGCCCGGGTTGATAGCCGATGCAAAATTTAGAACGCACACTTTCTTTCCTGCATATACGTAAGGTGCTGCAGCCTCCAGAGTGCGCTTTGGGCTTATCACAGTCTGCGCTGGTTTTTGATAAACCCGATGCTCTGGGCCATACCAGTACCGTCCCATGCCCGTGAAACACTCTTGCGCAGCACTGGAATTCTTGATTGCAGAGATCAGCCGTTCGTTACTGCTGTACAACCGCTGCGTATCTTCAAAAATCTCAACATTCTCCTGTCGTCCCATTTTCACACCTTCTTACGTTCAGTTTCACCATTCAGCCACTGCGCTGCAGCTTCCGGTTCTCGTATCACCCACAGGTAAAATTGCCGCACCAAATCTTCTACCTTTATTTTATAGCCTTTGCAGATTTCTTCAAGTACCATCTTATCTTTTTCTGGCATAGAAATCACATAGAGCCATTCATTATGTTCTTCATCGAATGCGCAGCGCACATCATATGCTGCATCAGGATTCTCCGATACAAGATTGACGCACTGGGCACCATCTTTAATGGAAATACGAATTTCCGTAATTGGCTGTCCGTTGACAAGAACCGGTGTTTCTTTCCGGTTACTCAGACCACTCGTTGCCTGAATCAGCTGTTCCAATTTCATTGTTTCCATGTTATTTTCTCCTGCTACGTTTAATCTTCATCGTTCATTCTATTAAGAGGACACTCCAGACAACAATTTACCCATTCACCATTTTCATCTAAATATGAGTTATCATCGTATAAACTGCATTCATAACACAGTACATCTTCATCATCGATTTCGTCATCTTCATTTTCAGGAAATTCGTCAAAATCGTTGTACATAAATTGAATTTTTTCGATTTTCTTAGCAGTGTGGTAATGCCCGCAATACCATCTGTCATAATGTAGTTGCTCCTCGATGCTGTCCAACCATTGCTCGGTCGACTTATCCACCATGCTCTGGTTGATCATTGGCAGAAATACTTCTGTCGGCTCGTATTTTAATGGTGCTGTATGGGTCAGAACCACATCAACTTCCCAGTCCATCCCTTCCAGCTTTTCTTCCACCTGATGTTTAATTTCATCAGACGGCTGCTCATCTGGCCACCATGCCATGCCGTGCAGCAGGCGGTAGTTCTTATCCACGCTGTATGCACCGCCGACTACAAAAGTAAACAGGCCGTTCAACTCATACAGTTCAGCATCTTTAGCAAACAGGATATGCGGATAGTCGTCTTCCATGTAAACTTTGCCACCGTTCCAGTCTGCTTCATGGTAGGTCGGGATCGTCTGCGGCCGCATTTCATGATTGCCATGGATTGCAAAAATCGTAATGGGCAGCGATTCCAGATACTTTTTCTTCCGCTTGTCCTGTTCGGGGCCATAATAGTTGATGCCTGCATCACCCAGAATGATCAGAACATCGTCTTTGCTGGTCTGCATTTTTTCACAGAACCGCGCTACATTTCGGAAGTCTCCGTGGGTATCCCCTGTGATATAAATCATGTGCTCACCGCCTTACAATTTTCAATTCTAACATATATAATAATAGGGATAGGACTCCCCCACACCTCTCGTTTTCGATGTGTCCCATGGAGAGACATTTTTATTTATGGCTAAGTGTTTTTAACTTTCCGATTCATAACAGCCTGCAAATAATGGGGTATTGCTTCTTCCAGCGTTGCGCCGTAGCTTTGCAGCCGTTTTTCCAAATCATGCTTTTTCTGCTCGGACATCCGGAAGCTGTAAATGTAATTATTCTGTTCTGGATCATATTGAATATCTATCAGCATATCACTCATTACAGTTTTCTCCCTTACAGAAGTTTGCATTCTATTTCTGGCTGCCAGATGGTTTTGGCTGCAACCTGCTCCGATTTCTCGTCATCGGACAAATGTACGGCATCCGTAATTTCGTACTGCATAATACGATCAACATAGGAAGTTGACCTGCCCTGCGGCACAATGCCGATCATATCAGTTTCTTCAAATCGTGCCGCCATCTTCAGCCCATCGTAGATTTTTATCGGCAATCCCACTTTGCGCATGGCAAGGTAGCCGTGAATCGTATCTTTGCTACGATGATAAGTGCTGCCGGAGAGACCGTAATAAAATCCATTTGACGATTTCATAACCTGCAGGTGCATGCTATATTCTACGGAGCCGGACGGTAGGATTTCCCATGGATGATGCCCGTTGAATTCATAGTATGGCCCTTTTTGATTGCGCCATTCGGCAAATGCGGCGGCATCATCCAATGGCACGCAGGACAGACCATCATCCCGACCGTCCGCGAACATATAATACAGCTCTTTCGGCGTTGTGCCATTATACCGCAGGTGTTCCTCCTTGGAGTCCTTGAAAGGAAAATGCACCCGCTGTTCCATCCGAACGGCTTTATAGCACACTGCGCAGGCCTCATAAAAATCACGGGAAGTCATGTGCCGCAGACAGTTCTCTGGGATATAAGCCGTCGAAAACTCATCTTTGCAACGCAGGAAGTCTTTAATCTGCCACTCTTTAAATGCGCCGCGATAGTCAGTACGGTCTTCTGGGTAAATATCCCAGTAATCCTTCCGGGAGATCACACCGTATTTATAGTCATCCGGCAGCTTTTCCTGAATCTCAGTATTATAAGTGCCAGCGCGCAGCTTTTCAAGAACACCACTTGCCATTTGAATCAGCCAGTCGATCAGTTCGATTGCATTGAACGGATTTTTATCCTCACATGGATCATTCAAGCTCAAAACCGGCTTGCCGTTCAGAAGAACGCCAAAAAACTCCTCTTTTCGACAATTTGTGTGCTGCACAGATACGAATTTGTACCAGTATTCTTCTTTTGGATATTGCTCCTGCATGGCTTCCGCAAGTTCTTCTTCGGTAGCATCTTCATCGTAATACGGCCGAAATTCCTCGATACTGCCACGCCTTGCTGTTAACCAGAACTCACGGCGGTTATCCCGGCCGACAGATGCAATCTGGTCGGTCAGGTGGAATAAGTACATCAGGGCATGCTGACTTTTTTCATCCAAAGTTCGCGGCGTCCAGCTGTATTTGCACATGACACCGATCCAGTAATCCACATCAAATGCGTTCATCCGTCAGCCTTCTTTCCATACAACGTCATATTCTTTCCGTAAAATGTTGCCGCACATCTTCTGCTGGAATCCAAGCATTTTCCTCGCCAGATATCCGCCCTATTGCAAGATCATCCATGAGAAGCTGCCGGGATTGCTCCTCGATGACATCCCCTAGTTCTTGGATTCGATCTGCCAGATAGCAGCATAGATTTTTCAGGAATTGCGTGTCCTTTTCTGCCAACAGTATGTCGCGCTCTTCCTTTGTCAGATCGGTAAAGCACACCGACTGCCCCACGCCGTCCCGCACAATACGGAAATAGCAGCCATCAAGTTCTCGGTTCACGCTCAATCAACTCCTTTGTTCCCGGAAAGCCACATAGTTCTGCCATTCGATCGTATAATTCGGCGCTCAGCACGATGTACCCTTTCCCCTGCTTGCGTACGGATTACCGCAGGGTTTCCGAATCTGCGGAAGAAATCTTCCTTTCCTATGTTCTCTACAAATTCATCTTCTGTCATCGTTAGCAGGTACATAAACTTATCGGTTTTCATTTCTCACCGTTTGCGCAATTCAACGCCTTCCTTGCCCGCACCGCCCATTGCCGTGCCTGCTCAATGTGCCAGTTAGCGGTTGCTTCGTCCAGATCATACTCTTTTACAATTATTTTGCGCAGTATATCTGCTTGTCCACCGGCTAGTAAAAAGCCTTCTGCGAAATTCATCGCACCAATTTCGTTATAGCCAGACATCCTATCTTCTGCTCCTTTCCCTGCACGAGCGGCACTGGAAGCCATTTTTTTACATTATTCTTCTCCAAATTCGTCCTCGTCCGAGGTCTGTTTTCCGCCGTAGAGTGTTTTCAACGAAAGTCGGAACTTGCTTTTCTTGTTGTATTCGATAATCATGGCTTCAGAATAACCCAGCGCACCGGGGCGGCGTTCTTTTGCCGCACGGATAATCGCCTTCACCGACACTCGGCCAACATGGTCTTTGAATACATCCTCTTTTAAGGAATCCCCATACGCCACAACGATGCGGGCAATGCCCATCAGGATACTGCCGGAAAGAGAGTTGTTTTCACCTTCCCATGTAGCGATTGCAAGCCGAAGGGTCGTATCCAGAACAGCCTGCCCGTATTTGTCATAGATGCGTTCCAGTGTAGATACTGCACTGATGCTGTTTTTCGCTTTGGTTGAGGTGATTGCCAGCCCGTAGGACTGCACAATGGCCTCGATCATCTTCTGTTTGGGGTCATCCGCTTCAATGTGTGCCTTGAAGGTCTCGAAAGAGGACAGCGCCTTGACGTGCTTTTGCTGGTCGGCAAAGATATGGGCTTCTTCCTTATATTTCAGGTCATCGTAGATCATGCACCACACCGGGGTATCACGGGAGCCGGACTCACTGGCGATGATTTCAATAGTGTGCTGACCGTCAAACACATAGTTGATGCCATCCCGGCGGCTCACTTTCACCGGATTGATCTGGTAGACGTCAAATTCTTCCAGTGCTTTTCGAATATGATTTTCGGACAGCGGGCGCTGGTACTCCTGATTGGAAACCAGATTTCGGATGGGGATCAGTTCAAAGGACACATCCGGGATGCAGCGCCGCTGCGCTTCTGTCAACATATCTCCAGGAATCATGTTTCAATTACCTCCAGCGTCTGCGTGATCTGTTCTTCCAGTCTGCGCAGGATCATGGCAAGCTGCGCCTTGGTCGGTTCGGATACCAAATCGATATCTGTCTTTGCCCGGGTACGCGCAATGGCATTCATCCATGTGGGGATGGTCAGCGCCAGTCCACGGAATTCCATGTCCGGGTCAAACACTGGCATCTCCTTGATGCCCATTTCCAGCGGTGCGGTCTGCTCTTGCTGCGTTTTTCCGGATGAGTCGTCTGTTGATTGCTGTCTTGGCTTTCGCTGACGCATTTTCACGTCTTTTTCCCGCAGCATTTTTCTCCTGATACCAATTAGCTTTGTTTCATCCATTTGTGCAAACTTCCGCAGTTTTTCAAAGGAAATAACGATTTTGTTCTCAACAAGTGCCGTAAAAAAGACTTCATCCTTTTCTGAAATCTCATCCAGAAATTTTGCCAACATACCATACGACTCTACTGAATTATACGACATTGAAATCTGCACTGCTATTACTTTGGATATACGATTAACTGGAATGCTTACCAGCTGTCCTTCCTCTCCTTTTTGCTTGATTGCTAAATCCAGACTTTTTCTTCGTTTTTCTTTTTGTTTTGCGTGAATCCTTGTTTTCTCTGCGTTATACCATTTCCCTACAAGGTACTTATAAATGGTTTTGTTCGCAGAAGATTCCTTAACTCGTTTTTTGCATATCCAGATAATGGCATCCTCTCTGGAGACAAAATTCATTTCTACTGTTTTGTAGTCCATCTCTTCGTAGCTACAAATTTCATACCGTTTATGCCCATCCAGAATGCAGCCGTGCCACACCGCAATGGGCTCCTTGCAGCCTTCACGGAGCAGGCTACTCTCCAGCCTGTTTTCCTCCTCCGGAGATAGCGGGACACTCAGCCGCCTGAACTCCGGGTCGATTTGCCAGACCTGTTTCATGTGTTCTCCCTCATTCCGCTTCCATGATGATTTCGATATCGTTCATGTCAAATGCGGCCGCATTCTGTTCCTTCAGCAGCCTTCCATGCAGCAGGCAGGAATCCTGCGCGCCGATTTGCGGTGCCACCGTACAGATGCCGTCCAACAGCACCTTACTGTAAATGCAGAACATATTGTCCTCTGTATACCGGACGCGCATGGCCTCCTTGTCACATTCTTCTGCCGCCAGTACCACCAGCTTTTTACTTTTCGGATGGATGCCTAGCGACACGAATTCCGGGTTCCCGATGGCTTTCAGCGTTGTCCGGTGGACATAGATGCGATTGTACTTGGCACTGATGCGCAAGCCAAGCTCGTTTTCCTGTTTCATAAGGGATCACCCATGCTTCCCTGCTGCTGCGACTGTGCCTGTGGATGTACTTCGGTTTTCTTCCCGTTTACCGTGATGACCGTGTAGTTATCAAAGGTCTTGACCTCCAGAGAACGGCGGCTCTCGGAATAGGTGGGACCAAACTTGCCGCTCCACTGTTCTGCAAAGATGGACTGGCGGCTGCTGATCTTCTTACCGTCCCGGTTGACCACCTTGGGGAAACATTCGCTGGACGTGAGGTCAAAGGCGATCAGAGACGTTCCATTGGCCTGCACCATTTTGCCCAGCACCTTATACCGATAATCAGGGTTCCAGTCCATGAGTTCACAAATCGTCAGGACAAAAAGTTCCCCTGTCCGCTGGGTTGGGTATCGTTTTCCTTCTTTTGTTTTACCCCAGCGATATCCGGTGATCTCAATTTCATCGCAGGGCTTGAGCAGGAGTTTCTTCTCTTTTCGGTTGACGAGGATCTGCACATATTCCACATCCGGCATCAGGCGAACACAGGCGGTGTTCACGCCGATCTTGTCCACATTCACCGTCAAGGCCGGTTCCTTGATATGGGCGAAAAATTCCGGGCGGACGATTTCATATTCACTAAGGTCGATTTCTTCTTCATCTGTCATCGTCATCTGCGTCGCCGCAACTGCATCCGGCAGCAAGCTCATCTGTGCATCCTCTTCCATCATTTCTGTACGTCCTCCTCAAACAGCTCCCCCAGTTCTTCCTGAATGAAGCTGCGCAATTCATCATACGATGTGACCTGAAGCTCCGTTCCGGTGCTGACCATCTGTCCGGCCAGCCGGGTCTGCCACTCCTGTCGGGTCAGGTTCCGAAGCTCGGTCATACTCTTTTCTACATAGTACCCATTGCCGACACCCTGCCCGAAGTTCCCCACTACACCACGGATACGCTTGCCCTGCCGGCTGATGTTCTGGCCGGTGGCATCCTCCACAGTAACCTCGTTATTTTTGATGTACACGCTGGCGTTGGTTCCGGCATAGATGCAGGCGGCATCCTGCCCATCCCGGTAGATGCGGCCATAGAGCTTATAGTTGTTATCCTGCTCCCAGCCGAAGATCTGATACAAGGTCTGGATATAGGCCTTGGCTGCTACTGAGCGGGAATGACGATTGCCCCGGACACCGTTTGCCCACTGGATAGCACAGCGGTTATCCTTATTGGTGGGGCGCACGGCGATTTCTTTCCGCAGCGGATGCACCAGCAGTTCTACATAATTATCTTTTAGGTCCATCTCCCGGATGCCTGCCACACTGAAAGCAATGCTATCCTTGTGAAGCATGATGGCAGGGACGCTCTGGTCACTAAACAGCTTGAAGTCTGCCACCTCATATCCGGTCAGGTCAAAGGAACCCTCCCGAACCTCTAACCGGCTTTCCTCTGCCGGATTGCTGTCCACGCTCCTGCAAACGGCGATGTAATCCTCCTTGGTGAAGCTGCCCCACTTGGGATGGACAATGACAAAGCCTTTCAACAGCCCGTCCGGGATGACCTGCAGTTCCGGCAGCAAGGACGTACCGCCGAACCTGGCATTGTTCATGATGCGCTGGACTGCCAGAAAGTCGTTCCGGTCGATGATGGCTTCATGGTCATCCCTGTAATGGCTCTGGGGCTTTTCTCCCCGGTTTTTGAAAGACTTCTGATCGTGGACATCCGCTGCAAACTTGGTGAACCGCTTGCGGGTCAGCACATCTCCGCAATACCGCTCGTTCCTCATACTGGCAGCCACCCCGGAGGCCGTCCACTTCAGATTACCCAGATACGTCCGCTTGCTGAGCTTCGTGAGGGTGTCTGCGATCTGCTGGGTGGAATATCCGTATAGGTACATATAGAACATGAGTTTGGGGATCTTGTAGGTCTCCGGGTTGACGACGAGCTTGCCGTCCTGATTCTTCATAAAACCCAGCAGCTCCGGGGTCAGGGGCAATCCGTGATCCAGCCGCATCCGCAGGGAAGTTTCCATACTCCTGCTTCGGGTACGGGATTCCTGCTCTGCAATGGTGGCCTGAAAGGACAGTGCCATATGAGAATCATCGTTCAGGGAGTAAATTGCTTCTGACTCGAACAGCACACCAATCTTCTTCTCGGACAGCTTGCGGATAATGCTCAGGCAGTCCACCACATTACGGGCAAAGCGAGAGATATTCTTTACAATGATAAGGTCGATTTTTCCGGCATCCGCATCTGCCAGCATCTCATTAAACCCATCCCGATGCTGCATGGTGGTGCCGGATTTTCCTTCGTCTGCGTAGATCTTCACCAGCACCCACTGAGGATGCTGTGCCACCAGTTCCTCGTAATACTTCTGCTGTAGTTCAAAGGACGTGGTCTGCATGGGGTTGTCTGTGGAGACACGGGCGTAGATGGCGACACGCTGATACTGGTCGGCCTTCACATGGTCGTTCTGCTCCTTCGCCGGGATGTACTCGTATTTATCCGGATCAATCGAGGCCTGCGAGATGCGCTGCCGAACCCGATTCTGTTTTTGGGCATTGGTCAGTTCTGTCTTTTTCACTTGCTTCACTCCATTGCATCCGTTTCTTCGACAAGGCTCAGCTGCTCTGCCTGTTCCTGCATGGCAGGCTTCGGCAGGGTCGAAAGCATCGGCTCGTCCAGTTCATCCACCGGGAGAGTCTGCCATCCCTCCGGTAACAACCCCATATCCCGCAGATCAGGCTGGTAATACGAGGCCAGCGTAAAAATGTCCTCAGAAATAAAGTAGATTCCCACAGGATGCTCCTGTGCCGCCAGCATCCGGGCCATAAAGGACATCTCTTTCCAATCACTGGACACATTGCTGACCTTCTGCGTCACGATGAGATTCACCTTGCCAGTGAAGCAATCCTCCAGCAGACGGCACCACTCTTTGGAGTACTCCATGTGCGGGGCGGTCATTCCCCTGTCCACATAGAAATCCACCAGCGTCCACTGCGGGCACAGGGCAATATCGTCCATATGCTGATAGATGTGCTTTTCCAAATAGTTCTCATGCCGGGTCTGATTGAAATATCGGATGTACACCCCGATCCTATATGGCGTATATGGCATGGGATATTCATGCGGGATGCTGCCCAGCCATAGGCGGTGACGGGCAAGGCTTGCTTTCTTGGGATTTTCCTTGATGTGACGACGCAGCACATTGGAGCCGCTTTGCGCAAGGGCAGGTTCCTGCAAAATTAGCTCTGCAAGCTGTGTTTCCATGTTTGTCGCCTGATCCATATGTACTGCCTCCTGATACGCTGAAAATGCACCTATTTATTATCCAATCTAATTGTACCGCCGCTGACATGAACCCTCAACCGCATGAATGCCGTATCTCGGTGCATCTAGCCCATTATCTAAAAATACTTTTGAAATAGACCACACATCCTACTTTTTGATGAGATCTGTAAAGGCATTGATGGCACTGCTGACATGCTTCAGCTCTGTTTCTGTCATGTTCATAATGAGCTGCTGTTCCAAATCGCGGAATGCCATACCAACTTCCGCCTCTGTTTCAGAACTGATGCTAAGCTTCGCAACGGCCTTTTGCTTGAGTTCCAGGAGTGTGAGTCTCGGAAGCCGGAATGCATCCTCAAGACGTTCAATCGTTGAAACCGTTGGGACACACTCATCCCGTTCAATCCGGCCAATGTGGGTTCTGTTGATACCTGTTCACCACGACAGTTCATCCTGCGTCCAGCCATTCCTCAACCGGTATTCTTGAATCGTTTTTCCAAAGGTCTTTCCCTTCAGTGATTTTGGCTGCATGTCTTTTTCATCCAACCTCATTTTCTTTCTCTCCTTCATGATTTTTATCTATTTCAAGACTGCTCAAGACAGCTCAAAACTTTTCATTATATTTCATGCCTATCTAGCCATGTATGCTAAAATCCAGTTTATGCCCACAAATCCGTTTTTCAAAAAATTTCAGATTTTTTTGAGCACACGCCAATCCGAAGAAATACTGGGTACAGATAACTCGCGCCAAAAGTTCCCAGCTTTTTGGGGCCGCTCACGCAGCCCTCTGATTCCTGAATCGTTCTTGCCTGATGGAACGCTCTCATCACGGTTGCCCGCGTCACGCTCTTTTCCTTTCGATTGAAGAATATCTCTCCGCCTTCTACAGTGTACTTCAGGGGCAAGCCTTTCTCCGTCACAAACGGATATCCGGCAAACGCCACGATCGCATCCCACAGACACTCCTCCGCATTCGGCGAATTGATTTCCTGCATAAGTCGCTCGCAGACAGCAATCCTTCTCCGATAGACTCGTCTACGCTCGGCATTCAGCGGCAGCTCGGGCAAATTATAGTTTCCTTTTGTATATGGCAGATAGCCATGTACAGAAGCTCTTTTCAACCCAGTCTGTTCCATGATCTCCTGGATCGTACACCCTTGTTCGTACAGTTCCTGTACTTCTCGGCTGTGTTTCGTACTATAATATCCCGCAGTGATCAGCATCTTCCGAACCGTCAGAGGGGTCGTATCCAATGCCTTTGCGATTTCCCGGATACTTGGAGCTGCTTCTGAACGTTCCACTCGATCATCGAAAGGTTCACCGAAGAGATCGATTACCTTCTGCTGCAGCGCTTCGATTTCTTTCTCCCGGTCATAATCAGGCTTTTTCTTCGGTCGGCCGCGCTTCGCTTTTACGGTGTCAGTCGATTCACACAGTGCATCTTCCGGCATCGGGCGCTTCGGGCCGAAGTCGTTCATTGGGTTTTAGATCATTCTGCTATGCCATTCTTTTCCAAGTATGGCTCTTGCTTGAATCTCCTTTCGCTTCAAAAATCATGCTTTAGCCGAGACAGGATCTCGTTGCCTGCTGCTCGCCACGAAGAGGCAGCACATCTAAGCAGCGCAGCCATGTGTACACATGGCTATTAGCAGTCAATTGGAGTTTCCTCCACTATATTGATTAAGTCGAATCACATGACTGTTAATGTTTTTATATTTTATTACGCTTTTATTGGATATTGACTTTCCCTTTATCAAAAAGTAAATGTTCCTAGATACTCTTTTTTTGTAATTGCATCGATGCCCGTGCATTCATAGATGCTATAGTCCAGAAGGGAAAGCACTGGATTCATATAGAACATTTTCTTTTTTATGTAGATGATTCCCAACGCCGCTTCAATCAGAAGAAAAATCATCAGATCCCCCAAACCGGGAGTGTCAGAAAGAGAAAGGCCTGTCAGCACTATCAGCGAGAAATTGGCAAAGTAGTTTTCACCCGTCAAGTCTTTCACCGTGGTCACTTTAAACTGCTTTCCCGTCGCAATACTATTTGTTTCGGAATCATCCGTTGTAAGGATTTGTGCTGTAAAGAACACACCTATCACTACAAGTAACGCTGCTAAGGCAAGCGTAGTGATCCCGGCCATGTTCTCTTTCGTACACGAATTCGCAAACACAGTTCCCTTGGCTACAATTTTCAGACCATAAATTCCATTAAATAGAATCATGCAGCTCAAATAATAGCCAATTCCTTCTATTAAATCTCTCATTGTTGTTCAGCATTGTTCGTAAAGAAGTTGAATTTAAATCCCTTGGCCAGCATTTTCATCACAATGTTGAGATTCCTTGTCGTGACAATCAGCTGTTCACCCTGGAAGTCATCCTCTTTAAAGTTTTGAGGGCTGTTGGTCAACAGATTATTCTTCAATTGAGCCGGCGTTGTTCTTTGGATTTGCTCCATGTACTCCTGATCAGCAAAAATCCTGGCCAGATTTCGGTATACATTTTTCTGGGCACATCTTTCTTTTATTACATTTGTCGATTCAAGAAAGCTCCACTGATCAACAATTGATATCTTTCTCTGGACGTCCTCTTTCTGATAGTCATCATACATAAACACAGCCTGAAACGCCTTTTTATCAAATATCAAAACCTTATCTTCTAGAGGATCAATCATAAATCCGACATAGCTGCTCATAAGGAATACTTCCTCAGGGTTCGCTTTGACGAGTTCGTCCTGATGATTCATTAAAACGCATTTTCCTTGCAACAGCCTATCTGAGCTGTTTCCTTGTTTTGCACACAAATAGTACGTCTGGTTGTTATAAACCAATGCGCCTATATAGAGATTTGAGTATGCAACTTTTCTCCGATTTTCCGTACCGTGGTAGTCAAGTGCCACGTCTATTAAGTTCATTATCTCGTTCCACTTTTCACGAACATTTTCGAGTGGAACGTATTCATACGTATCGTCTTCCAATCCATTTGAAGTCGGGTTGAAAGCCCTTTCATGTGCATCTTTATAACAGATAATATTTTCGCAGAAATCATGGCGAAAATCGAAACTTGGATTTCCAGGAAGAGCTATAGCTACATTATCAGATCTCCCTCGCTGATTGTAGCGAACTGCATACACATTGATTGTTCCGTCGCTTCTCGCATCCGTAATGTGTTCCACAATTTCAGCCATTTTATCCCGCCTTTTTTACCACTCTCATATTTTGCCAACCAAAGGGCTTTCCGCTCGCCCTTTGGAATCCTTCGGTCAATCTTCTTTTCATCTTCTGTATAACTTCTTTATTCCACAGTAACACACGCCGCCTATCACTCCGCCGACTGTGTTATAGAAGATGTCCGATAGCTGGAATGTACCCAAGCGAAGCAATAATTGTAGCATCTCAATGCTTACTGAAAAGCTGAACGCTATCCTTCCGCTTTGCCACAGTATCTTCTTCCAGCTGTTTCCTATCTTTTCTTCGAATGTCCACATCACTACCGCTGAAAACGGTACCATCATGATCACGTTCTCGATGCACTCGGTGGTCAACTTCTGTTCGCCGTTCACTGTCTCCCAGATGCCCCAACCGCCCATGACATCGGATAAAGGATTCATCCACAGCTGACGGTTTAACAGGGTTCGGAACAGAACAAGTGAGGTCACAAAAGATAAGAAAAACAGTTTCCGAAAGAACACGCTCTCTTTGAATTTCTGATACCATGTCACTATGGCACTCTTCCATCCTTTACCTGCTGCGGAAGGTTCATACGCATACAGGTAGAAAAACATGGCTAGGAAGGAAAGCAGCAGTGAAAATCCAAATGGCTCATAGAGAGCAGTCAGGATGTTTGTGATGATCTTTCCAAGTAAATCAATCGTTTCTTTCATCGCTGTTTACAGATCACTGAACAGGTCAGCCTTGTACACACCGTTCTCCAGCATCTTCTTGAAGCTGTCCTTTACGGCTGCGACATCCTCATGGTAGGTCATTCCGTACCAGGTATCGTTCGTTTTTAGAACCTTCACAGACATCTTGCCCTGCTCCAACAGTTCACCGATAAAGATGGGAATCAGATACTCTGCTTTCAAAGGATTGCCCGGGACTTCTTTCTCAAAGAACTCTTTGAAGCCTTCCTCCAGTACATCCAGAAAATCTGGAGTCAGGCCCCACATGTTCATAGAAACCAGAGAATTCACATCAACAGCTACACCGTCTGCCTCTGCTCCATCTGCAGTCTTTACGATCTTCTTGGTCTCCACAACCTCAGTCAAGTTGTTATCCTCGTCCATCTTGCAGATACCGCGAGTTACACCGCCGTTATCGGACAGAGTGTTCTTCAGAACGAAACCAGCCATGCAGGACTTGCCGCCATTCACCAGATACTCATGGACGGCCTTGAAGCCTTCCTTGCCATAGTAATCGTCTGCATTGATTACAATAAAAGGAGTCTTGATGACCTTCTTTGCTACAAGCACAGCCTGACCAGTTCCCCACGGCTTTGTACGGCCTGCCGGCAGAGTTCCCGGAATATCGTTGATATCCTGGAAAGCGTAGTCAATAGTTACATTATGAGAAGAGCAAATGGAGGCAATGCGATCACCGATGACCTCTTTGAACTCTTTCTCGATATCCTTGCGGATGATAAATACTACATGATTGAATCCAGCCTCAATTGCATCATGGATTGAATAGTCCATGATAATATGCCCAGCATCATCCACCGGCTCCAACTGCTTAATTCCCGTTCCGAAGCGGCTGCCGATACCAGCTGCCATGATAAGTAATGTTGTATTCATTGTTTTTTCTCCAAGTTTTTTCTATCAAATTGATTTTATCATAGTTTTTATTCTTCACATCTCTGCCGATCATAGATCGTTGCCTACTGCTCACCACGAAGAGGTGTGTGAAGGTTTGAGCAGCCACTGTGTGAGAATTCACACAGTTTTATTTTTTCTAATACAGACTCTAATTCGACAGCATTCGACTTTTGGGGCATATTTAGTTCATTTTGCGTTTACAGTTTAGTACTCTTTCTTCAAGGCTCCTGAATGTTCTTCCACAAACTGTGCTATTACGTTCTCATATCCTTCCGGATCTTTTCTATAGTTATCTGCATGATTAGCTCCATGAACCACATACAACTGTTTTTCACTGCTACAACTATCATAAAGTCTGTATGCCATAGATAGTGGTGCTTGTGTATCTCTGTCTCCGTGTATAATTAAGATTGGAATATCCGTCTGTGAAACAGCTTTGCAAGCGTCTGCCTTACTTATACAAAAGTGTCCCCATACGCTAGTTCCCATCTCAACAAAGAAGTCAAACATCCTTGTCGGGATATAATCCGGAAGGTGACTCTTGCAATTCACATCTATCATTTCCATTGTGGAAGTAAATCCACAATCATCAATAATCCCTCTCACTGATTTAGGTAATCCCAGATTGCTACTCATCATTGCAATTGAAGCACCCGTTGACACTCCCATAAAGAAAACCGACTTTTCTTCTCCAAAGCGTTCTACAGCCCAGTTCGCCCAAGCCTTGCAATCATATTGCTCTATAACGCCTAATGTTGAAAATTCGCCTTCACTTTCATCATGTGCACGCATGCTAACTAAAAGAAGATTCCAACCTTGATTTTTTGTAATTTTATAAGTCGGTTCTCCGCTTACATATCCATTACTCCAAAGACCATGAAAGAATATAATCAAAGGTGCGTTCTTATCTCTTTCGTAATAGTGACCCACAAGATTTATTCCGTCTGAAGCCTTTATTGTAACAGTTTCATTCTTCTCTTTTCGTATATTATACGCATCCACAAGAAGGTTGTATATGTAGTCATCTGCTGTTCCCATGTTCATCCATGACGTTTCCCTTCGTACACATGCTTTTTGAAAAACAAATCGGCTTCCACAGAGAGACATCAGTATAACAATTACAAAAGTCGTAGCTATTCCGATTTTTATTCGTTTTTTCGTTTTCATGAGATTTAAAGGTCATTACTTGACCTGCTAATAAGTAATGTTGTTTTCATAACTTTTTCCTCTTGCTATCTTTTATTCCACTGTCACACTCTTTGCAAGGTTTCTCGGCTTATCCACATCCAGTCCCTTCGCCACAGATACGTAATATCCCAACAGCTGCAGCGGAATCACTGCCAAACTACCAACAAAGTGCTCGTCCACCTTTGGAACATAAACTGTGAAGTTTACCTGATCTTCGATTTCATACTTGCCATAAGTAGTGAGTCCCATCAGATAAGCACCACGGCTCTTGCACTCCAACATATTGCTGATAGTCTTTTCGTAGAGTTCGCTTTGGGTCAGCACGCCGATGACCAGCGTTCCCTGCTCAATCAGACTAATAGTTCCGTGCTTCAGTTCGCCAGCTGCATATGCTTCCGAGTGAATGTAGCTGATTTCTTTCAGTTTCAAACTACCTTCCAAGCAGACAGCATAGTCAATGCCACGACCTACGAAGAACACATCGTGTGCATTGGCATACTTTGCTGCAAACCACTGGATGCGTTCCTTATCTTCCAGAGTCTTCTGCATCTTCTCCGGGAGAGTCAACAGTTCAGAAATATAGTAGCTATACTGTTCTTCAGTGATTTTTTCTCTAACCTTCGCAAGCTGAACAGCCAGACAGTACATGGCTGCCAGCTGTGCACTGTATGCCTTGGTCGTTGCAACAGAGATTTCTGGACCGGCAAGGGTGTAGAACACTTTGTCCGCTTCACGGGCAATACTGCTGCCTACCACATTAACGATTGCCATCGTGGTAATGTCCTTCTCTTTCGCAAGACGCAACGCTGCCAATGTATCTGCTGTCTCACCAGACTGGCTGACAACGATTACAAGTGCTTTCTGATTGAGCGGCATTTTACGATAGCGGAACTCAGATGCAAGTTCCACACGCACCGGAATATCCGCTATATCTTCCAGCACATACTGAGCAGCCACGCCCACATGCCATGCAGAACCACAAGCAACAATATAAATCTGCTCGAAATTCTTAATCTCATCTTCGGTAATCTCCACGCTGGACAGATCGATAACTCCGTTCTTGATTACAGAATTAAGGGTATCCCGGACAGCTTTCGGCTGCTCATGGATTTCTTTCATCATGAAATGCTCAAAGCCGCCTTTTTCAGCTGCCTCGGCATCCCACTTGATCTCTGTGGTCTGCTTCTCGATCTCATCACCATTCAGATCATAAAAGTGAGCCTCACCCGGAACGAGCTTTGCGAACTCAAGATTACCGATGTAGTACACATTGCGAGTGTATTTCAGAATTGCCGGGACATCCGAAGCCACATAGGTCTCACCATCCGCATTGCCGATGATCATCGGGCTATCCTTACGTGCCACCCAGATTTCGCCTGGATAATCACGGAACATCAGCTCAAGAGCGTAGGAACCACGGACACGCACCATCGTCTTAGCGATGGCATCAATAGGACCAAGATTGTACTTTTTATAATAATAGTCCACCAGCTTGATGACCACTTCCGTATCCGTCTGACTATAGAATGTATAACCGTGCTTCAGCAGCTTTTCTTTCAGTTCGGTATAGTTCTCGATGATGCCGTTATGTACGCCAACGACCTCAGACTCCACTGTGCCGGAACCAGAACGGGTACAGTTACCTGAAACATGCGGATGTGCATTGGTTTGGCTCGGCTCACCGTGGGTCGCCCAACGAGTATGTCCAATACCACAGGTTCCTTTCAATGCCTTGCCGCCATCTGTTTTCTCGATCAGATTGGACAGGCGCCCCTTCGCTTTCACGACCTGTGCCAGATTTTCTCCGTCACGGACAGCCAGTCCGGCCGAGTCATATCCTCTATATTCTAGTTTTGACAGACCATCCAGCAGGATCGGTGCTGCTTGTCGATTTCCTGTAAAACCAACGATTCCACACATAGGTTTATCCCTCCCGTTATTTAATCTATTATACTTTCCCTCTATTGCCGGTATCTTCTTCTAAGCAAAAATTGAAACTTCAGACTATTATCTTCTATATCAATTTTCTAAAGTTGATTTTTTTCTTAGTACTGTAGCTGGAACCCCCGCGACGATTGTATCTTTTGGCACATCTCTCGTAACAACAGCTCCGGCCGCGACGACTGCTCCATCCTCAACATGGACATTTCCAATCACAATTGCTCCGGCTGTAATAATGACGTTATCATCTATAACAGGAGCATCGTTTCCTACATATCCAATAGTGACCTGTTGATTGATATGACAATTACGTCCAATTCTTTTAGCTGCTACAACAGTCGCAAAGCCATGTTGAAAATATAACCCCCCCCCGATATTTTCTGGAGGCATATTAATGTATAAAGAGTCTAATGGCTTAAATAGAATTCGAGCTATTCCCCACATCATTGGATTTCTATGAAATCTATTTAAAATTACATTTACCATCGCTCTCTCTGAAAAAATGCAATAGCCCATTTTTAACATTCTACATTGCTTATATTGAGATGGAACAAGTTTGTTTATCCACACATCAATATCCAAATTCAGTTTATCTTTAAAAGAGCATATCTTCGTCATTAAATACAGGGGACACAGTCTCCATAGATTTAGATACACCAACACCCATCTAGCTTTTTCCATTTCTCCTCCCAGTATATTTTAGCTTTTATAGCCTTTTTCGCAAATTACGTTGACTACTTCATCCACATACTTCTGGCAGGTATCGTGGTCAGGCGCTTCCACCATAATACGCATGACTGGCTCCGTACCAGATTCGCGCACCAGAATACGACCAGTATTGCCCAGCGCCTCAGCAACTTTACTTACCGCTTTCTGCACAGCCAGGTCGTTCTGTGCAGCTTTCTTATCCGTCACACGGACATTTTCCAACACCTGCGGGTAGATTTTCAGCGGTGCTGCCAGCTCGCTCATCGGCTTCTTCTTGGCCAGCATGACTTCCATCATCTTCAGACTGGTCAGAATACCGTCACCGGTGCTTGCATACTTACTGAAAATGATATGGCCACTCTGCTCACCACCAATGCGGCAACCATTCTTTGCCATGTACTCGTAGACATACTTATCGCCAACGGCGGTCTTGGCGTAGCCAATGCCCTGTTCATCAAAAGCCTTGTACAGACCAAAGTTGGACATGACGGTCGTAACAACGGTATTGTTCAGCAGCTTGCCACGCTCCTTCATATAGCAGCCGTAGATATACAGAATGTGGTCGCCGGTGATGACATTGCCCTTCTCGTCCACACACAGGCAACGGTCAGCGTCACCGTCATAGGCAAAACCAACATCCAGACCTTTCTCCACAACGAACTTCTGCAAGCCCTCGATATGGGTAGAACCAGCATTGTTGTTGATGTTCAGACCATTTGGCTGGTTGTTGATTACATAGGTGTCTGCACCGAGTGCATCAAAGACAGACTTTGCAATGTTCCAAGAGCTACCGTTAGCACAGTCCAGACCAACCTTGACACCCTTGAAAGAATAAATGCCAAGAGAGATCAGGTAGCCCATGTAGCGGTTACGGCCTGCCACAAAGTCCACAGTGCAGCCGATATGCTCACGATGAGCAAACGGTAGTTCTGACCAGTCCTGGTCGAACACATGGAGCTTGCCATCGATGTAGTCCTCTACCAACAGCAACGTTTCTTCCGGCATCTTTTCACCATAGCAGTCGATCAGCTTGATGCCGTTGTCGTAGTACGGATTGTGGCTGGCAGAGATCATGATGCCGCAGTCAAAGTCATCCACACGGGCAATGTAGGCCACGGACGGAGTGGTAGTGACGTGGAGCAGATAAGCGTCTGCGCCAGAAGCAGTCAGGCCGGCCACCAAACTGTATTCAAACATATAGGAGCTACGGCGCGTATCCTTACCGATGACGATACGGGCAGGCTCATTATCTCCGTTACGCTCACGGAGAGCATTATAATACCAGCCGAGAAAACGGCCTACTTTGTAGGCGTGGTCGGCTGTTAAAGTAATTCCGGCTTCACCACGAAAGCCGTCTGTTCCAAAGTATTTTCCCATTAGTATGTCCTCTTTTTAAATTACTTAATGGATTTTAGGAATTCATCCATGTTCTTATAACGCGGATGATTTTCATTTAGTTTTTTATAACTATATTCTGCATTTCCAACTAAACTCATCATTTTTTTCCAGCAGTCCGGGAGATCAGAATCTCCAGTTGTAAAAAGCCAAAAAAACTCATGCAAGGCTCTTTCATCTGCTTCTTTACCATACCGTTCTCGATATAATCTCACAAGTTCCGCGGCTTCTTGATCTTGTGCTTTCTTTCGCTTAATATAATACTCATCAAGCGTCATGAGAACTTTTGCTGGATTTCCAGCAGCAACGCAGTTATCTGGGATATCCTTGTTCACAAGGCTATTGGCTCCAATTATCACATTGTTTCCAATATTTACGCCCTTTAAAATTGTTGTTTTCATTCCGATAAAAACATTATTTCCGACCTTTACCCCCCCCCGGAACCTAAGATTTCACCATATACTCCTTTTAAAACAGCCCAATCATATCCGTGAGTTAAAATCGTAACGCCTTCTGTGATTTGAACATCATTTCCTATATCAATCAGCCACGGTCTCGTCATATCAATATTTGTTGTTTTGGGTGAAAAGATCGTTACTCTTTGCCCTATTTTTGCGCCATTTTTTCGCATATAATCGATATATGTTTGTGACGATGTTCTCTCTTTATATAATAACTTTTTAACTATATCTTTAATCATCACTTGAAGTTCTCCTTGTCTTACCTTTTATATTTTTTGAACTTATTCAAAAACATTCCAATCGTATGCATATTGAAAATCAACGAAACCGCTAATGCCAATACAATTGCTACTAGATTGAGTGCTGATGAATTCAGATAGAACATCCCCAATAAAACCACAAATACAGCAAGTATTCCTGCATCGTTCTTTTCGTATGCATTAAAGAACTTTTTCATTTTGTACTTTCTATACAAATACAAAAATAGTGAAGATGCCAAAGTAGATATTGCAGCTGCATATACACCTATGAATTTGAACAGTGCAAGATCAACAACCAGATTAATAATAGCTGCATATGTAGATGTTGTTCCTAATATCTTTGTTTCTTTGTATGCCGAAAAAACACCGCCATAAAATGCGGATAAAGAAGTATAATAGATACTAATGGCCAAAATCGGAACATACACAATACTTTCTTGATATTGCACATTTATAAAAAATGGATAGATATATCTAATTGCAGCTATCAGCATAATCGTAATTGCCAGAATTGCCGCTTTCACCATTCTATAGATTTTGTCAAACTCTTTGACGTCATTATCTCTAACAATCTTTGCTGATGTTTCTCTCCACGCAATATTAAAGAAATTGTAGAATGTGCTAATTAAATTTGGGAATTTATATGCAATAGAATACAAACCATTAGCAGATGCGCCTAAAAAATTCATTATGACCAATCTATCTGAAGCATTGATTACAGACCAGCTAATAGTATTTGGAACTAATGGAATTGAATAAGCCAACATCTTTTTTGTCACATTACTTCTATAGTCTTTAATATCGATATAACCCCAAAATTTCAACTTTGTAAGCACAAAAAGAGCGGCAACAACATTTGCAACACAAGCTGAGGCCATCAACGCATAGAAGCCCTGATGGAACCCAAGAATCAAAACAAGATTCAACAATATTATTGTAATGCTAACAAAGAAATTCGACATTGAATATAGTCCAATATGTCCAGTTCCTCTTGCCAAAGCATTTGATAATGCAATAAACAGAGAAGATACACAATAAATTAATATGGCATATCCTAGACTATAATTGAAAATCCAGCTCGCAATGCCGATAATCAAACTTGTCACAAAACCACTAACAAAGCAAAACAAGAAAGTATGGCTTATAATCGTTTCCTTTTCCTTATCCGTTTTGCTGTCAATAAGGAATCGAAACATTGATTCCTCCATGAGCATCGTCATAAGAGGAACCAAAAAAGAAGCAATAGTTGTAACATAATCAAAGTTTCCGTATGCTTCTGTTGTCAGTTTTGCGGTATATAGCGGCAAAAGTAAGAAATTAACGACTTGGGTACCCATCTTGCCGATAGATATAATAGCCGTATTCTTTAATAACTCGCCAGATTTTCCCATTAAATTTATTTCCTTCCTATAATCTTCTTGATTGGTTTTGCAATTGCACCACGAATTCTATAGTAGATTAAAACTCGTTTCTGTTTTTTATTATATTTTTCTTGTTCCACATCGTTTAATGAATCATTGGTGTCCCAAAGCTTCCCAGAAAGTGCATATTGCATAGTTTCATTAAACCATCCAGCTTCCGGACGATTTCTTATTCCACAGTAAGTTCTCGTATCACCATTATCTATTACTCCTTGTGACATAAAGTGACTTGAATTCAAGCAAAATGCACATCCACAGTTCGTGCCGATCGGCTCAAACACAATCGGATCATCAGGGTTTTCAAAAATCCTTTGCGGTTTTGGATCTGCATAGCACTTATGAAGCGTTCCATCTGCCAAATTTAATGTTCCAGAACGCTGACCTGCATAGCAAAACTCAGTTCTCTTGACATTGAAATTCTCGATTGTATAATCAAACAGTGGCGACTGAAATTCTTTTCCTCGTGCAATATATTCTTCATCACTTAGTTCTGTTAAAAACTCAATCTTTGAAAGATTTGAGTTTTCTTTTCTTGTTGCTGCAACTTGCGGCCACGCTCCTATTTTATCCATGCAAATCGACTTGATTTCGTCAAGAACAGGGATGTACTCATCACACAGGTTGATTTGCACAATAAAAGAGCAACCTATACTCTTCACAAAATTAACATTATCAAAAAAAGTATCCAACAATTTTAGTCTCTTTAATTCTAGATAATGCAAAGAGAAGCTAAAGTGAAGTCGTTCTCTTTCTTCTTTTGAAAAATTTTGAAGTACTTGGAATCTGTTTCTTAATGTCCCGTTTGTGGTAATGTTTACAACATGTCCATTTTTCAGCAATTCATGCGCTATTTCAAGGGTTTCAGGTTGAGCCAATGTTTCTCCTGCACCACATATTGAGAAGAAGCACTCTCCCCCAGTCGCTTTCTAGTTAGGCACTTCCCGATATGTGCCGGTGTATATTTGAGTTCCGCCAATTTCATATTGCGGTAGTCACGTTGAATCACATAACAATAACTGCATTTGAGATTACAAACAGTTACTGGAATCAAGCACTCAAAAAATCTTTTAATGTGAATTTCTTGCATTATGTTTTTCCTCCAAAACGCTACGAATCGCAGCAAATCTATCATTCAAATCAACTATACTATGCTTTTCTTGATTTAGAGTAGTATTTATCATACTCTCCAACTCACCCAAATAGCTATTTTCAGGATTGAATACGTGAACAATATCTTGGCCTCGCAGCCACGTTTCATATGTAGACTTAATTTTCCAGTTATTATTCGAAAAAACAATACACGGTGTATCAGTTATATAACTCAATATCATCCCATGCAGTCGATCCGTAATCACAAGTGAAACACTCTGCAATTTCTTCAGATAGTCATTCAGTAACTCCTGCGTATTATCATCATGATACTCAATATCACAAGTATCCATATATTTAACCGTATCAAATCTCTTTTTACAAAGCTTAATCAAACCATCTTGAAATGTTGATGTCATTAGCTTTTCTTTATCATCGCGTAATATTAAAGCAACCGAATCAGGATTTCTATTGTCGTTTTTTGTTATATATTTTTTATAAGAGAATACAATATCTGGTGTCAACAGAACATGAGCATTGGTAATGCTTAAGTATACTTGTTCTGAACGTTTTTCTCTAGCAATTAACGTCAAATCATCACATCTATTTGCAAGTCTCGTGAACTCTTCTTTTATTGCCATAGACTGTTCACTATCATCAAAACAGATTGTCTGCGGAAACGATATTATTTTATAATTCCTGAAAGTCCTTAAGAGATATCTTCTTGGCTTTTCAATGAAATCATAAAGCGAGCCGCTATTTCCACCACCAATTAATGTGATTAATACATTTTGAATAGGGAGTGTTTTTATTTCTGAAATCCAATCGAATGTCTCGCTTTCATAAATTTCAATTATAGTGTATTGTGTTCCAATCGTGTCCTGTAAAAATTTTTGTTGAGAAATAGTAATTGCCAAATCTCCAAGGTTGTTATAATCTGCGGCAAAAAAAATAAATGCATATTTTTTTGTTGGATTCAACCCGTGTGATTTTTTACTCTTCAGCACGGCTTGTCCTGCTCGGATATAATCCAGTCTTATTTTTAGCTTTTCTTTATAATAATTTATCATCTCAATTCTGCACTTCCTTCAAACGGTCATCTCTTTTTCTTCGTCACGAGGCAATATAATTTCCCACAATATTTTACTCCAAAAAATCTAACTCTATCTTTTATAGATAGTGCTTTTTTACTAACATTGTAGCAAGTTTGAGCAGTTTCTATCCAGTTAAAATCTTTCACCTCGTCGTGTAATACAGGATATGTTTCAAAAATCACACCTAAAAGAAAGATGTTATTCTCAATCATATTCGGGTACGTTTGATTGATTTCCCGATAACGATTTAACGACAATTCAAACTTATCTTTATAAAAGTTTAAATCAACCCTATGCAGAATGCTATCTTCTCTTTGGAAATAATAATATAACTGTTCTTTTGAAAACGCTATTTTTTTTGCTCTCATCAACAATTTATAAGTTGTTCCCAAATCCTCCATTTTTCTTCCGACGGGGAATTCAACATTGTCGAATAGTTCTCGCTTATACATTTTGTTCCAAGCATAATTTGAAAATGTATCGTTAGAAAAAAGTTCTTTTAAAGCGGCTTCTCCTTCAAATACAATATTTCCTGCACACGCTGACACGATATTCTCCTGTTCCATCGAAAAAACTTCTTTTAATGAAACTGCCGACATATCTGTATTATATAAGTGAATCAACTCATACAGTGTTTCCACAAATTTTGTCGATACATAATCATCACTGTCCACAAAGCAAATATAATTTCCACTTGCCTTTTTTAATCCTACATTTCTTGCATCCGATAAGCCACCATTCTCTTTATGTACCACTTTAATGCGAGAATCCTGTAAAGCCCATTCATCACACAACTGTGGACACCTATCAGGTGACCCGTCATCAACAAGAATGATTTCAAGATTTGTATGTGACTGTTTTATAATACTACTAACACATCGGTTCAAATATTGCTCCACTTTATAAACTGGAACAATTACTGATACAAGATTACTACTCATATTTTACTCCCCATGCTTTTATGTCTAATGCAACTATTCACTTGCCTTTCTTTCCCTAACCCTATTCCAAGCTAAAACCACAAAAATCATATATGCATAGTTAGATCTCAACGCGGAATTATAAACAAGAAGGATTAAGCAAACCAACGGAAAAAAAGTTCCCAGGAGATTCCTGTAATCTGCTTCCTGTTGGTACTTAAAAATCGATATAACCGCAAGCATTACAAAAAAAGCCGCATAAACTATAGTTCCTAAATACCCAGTCTCTACAAACAGATATCCTAATGAGAGCCATATATAATGCATTGCCCCGTAAATCTTATAAAATGGACTATTTAGAAATGTCATAGCAGTCGAATAATCTGCATTTCCGAGTCCTATACCAATCCACAGTGCTTTATTTCCTCCCCATCGAGCAATAACAGGAGAAAGCTTGGAAAAGACAGAAGTTCGACCCACATCTAATTGAGAAGCATAAACTTCTTGCGCAGAAACCTGATTCAAGATATTATCAATGTCCAAGAAGTTAGCATATTCCGGGAACATATAGTACAAAATTTGCGCACCTAAATATATTATTATTATAAATGCCAACGCCATAATCATTCCACGGCCTTTTCTTCTGGACATCAGCAAATACCATGCAAGTAACAAGATTGCCACAATAAACAAAAACTTCAATTCTGATAATGCAGCATTAACTAATATAAGAACTAAATACAGTACAAATTGAACCAGTGAGAGTCTCTTATACTCATATCTGGCCATAACGATACACATCATTATAAGAAGATATATCATTAGGCCGCCATTTCCACCTTGAGATGTTCCAAACAAGCCGCTCAAATAATCCTGATTATATCCTTGAATTAAATATTGAAATGCAATCAATCCGCAATGAATCGGGAAGAGTTTAACAAATGTATCCTCCATTTTCTCCACATCATCTGCATCAAGCATTGTGGAACAAAAAATAAAATAAAGAAAAAAGCGGCCGTAATTTCTGACTCCCCATAAAGCCATTGGAAATGGAACTGTATTTAAACACCATCCAATAAAGGCAATTAGGAAAAATAGAAGTATCGGCACACATTCTATTCTTTCTGTCAATCTGACTGTATGTATTTTTTTCGATGCCACTTTTACCACTAGAAGAAGGATTAAAAGCAAATCGCACAAATAATTTATCTGTGAAAATCCAAAATAAGAGGAAAAAATGCCTTGTGTCAAGCAAATCCACAGCGTCCAATAAAGGATATCTTTATATTTTATCTTGAAAAGTCTTGATCTCATAGTCATCCGCCATTTCTTATGCATCCCAAAAGAATCAAAACAAAGGCTGCCCCACAGTTTTTGTTCTTTAGTTTTTGCATCAATATTCTTCGTGCTTTACTTCCTCTCGTCACGTCAACATTTCTAATAGTTCTTTGTAAATGAGGGTCAGTTATTATTGCACTAATTTTTTTGTATTTATTAATCAAATTCATGGACGACTGCATGATTTGTTTGAATGCACCAATTGTATAGGAAAAATATGTATCCCCAACCTGCTGTATCACTTCATTTGAATATCCGTGACGTTCGCACATCTTTATACAGCTATCGTAATATATCTTAATTTTTTCATATCTATCTTCTCTATATTTTCTCGTAAGAGATCCTTCGTTGCGGCAGTAATTATAAAAAGCCTCTGGAACCACGCAAGCTATGTTTACATTGGAGAACAAATCAATTAAAGAATAGACATCCTCGGAAATAATTTCCCTCTCCGATACAAAACGCCACCCACTCTGGTTGATCATTTCCAAAGAAAACATCATCATACATGCACTGCACATTAAATTCATTTCATTCAAAGAAATTATGTTTGGCAGCAATTCCTTTTGTACTTCTTCACCCGTGTATAAGTGCTTCGGTGTACTAGGCGCAAATGTTTGTACAATATTTCCAAATTTATCAACATCATTAAACCCGAACAGCGCCACATCAGCATCTGTCTCTTCTATTGAAGACAGAACCTTTTCTATTGTACTTTGATCAATATAATCATCACTGTCGAGGAAACAAATATAATCGCCTGTAGCATTTTCGATTCCGGTATTTCGAGCCATTCCTAAGCCGGCATTCTTTTTATGTACAACTTTTATACGCTTATCTTTTTCTTTCCACTCATCACACATTTTCGGACAGGAATCCGGCGATTCATCATCTACTAAAATTATCTCCAAATTTTTATAGGTCTGTCTGATAACACTCTCTATGCTTCGATTTAAATACTTTTCGACATTATATATGGGAAGAACAATCGTCACTTTCTTTTCGGCCATTGTATTTCTCACCTTCTCCTATCTTCGTTCTCTATTTGTTACCTTTTATAATTTTCCCACTGTTCCGTTTCTGTGTTGTATTGCTTTATAACCTTACAGGGAGCTCCTGCTGCTACACTGTAATCCGGAATATCATGAGTGACAACGCTATTTGCTCCAATAACACAATGCTTTCCTATCACCACGGTTCCTGCAATCACCACATTCGTGCCGATCCATGTATCATCGCCAATGCGGACCCCCCCCCCGTTCAAATTCGGGGGTCGATTTAATCAAATTTCCCTGAGCTTTAATTGGTTCATCCGGATTCCGATACTCATGATTATAATCGGCTATAAAAATATGCGGTCCTGAAAAAACATTCTTCCCAATAATTACATTTCCCTGTGATGCAACCCTAGAGAACATCCCTATTTCTGCGCCATCTCCAATTTCTATGTGTCCTCCCGCGTGGCACACAAGCATCGTATACGGCATGATGCTAACATTTTTTCCAAAGCTCATTGCTTTTGGATTAACAATTTTGCATCCTTTTCCTATATATAAATTTCCAGCTTGATTTTTTACGCCAAATCGAAAGCACTGTATTGGACAAAGCATCTTCTTAATTACTTTTTTAATGTTCATAAATTAATCCACCTTGATAAATCACCTATTGCGTATTGCACCTAAAATCTTACTTGGATATAAAAAGAACTCTAACCACTTTGTTTTCTTCATAATCCATGCAGCTACTATTGGTCCTACAAAACTGATTCCAAGTCCAAGCATCACATGAGCCACCGCATTTGTGATTCCAATTTTCAATAATACAGCTCTAAGCGATGCTGCAAACAGTGTATGCATTAAGAAAATCGGCATCGTATATTTGGCAAAGAATCTCATCGCTTTACCAGATTTTTCTTCAAAATCAACAGCTAACAAAATTACCGTTGCGCAAGCTATCAACCCTAGTACAAATGACACTGCTAAATTCTGAACATCAGTCATGTACACAGCTATACTCAGCCCAAAGAACAATAAGCCAATTATTATTCCTTGTAATTTCTTTCCTCGTAGCTCCACATTAAATGCACAAATACTCATCCCCAGCACAAACCAAATTTCATTTGTGAGGATGGTTGATACAGCATATAATCCTGTCCCCCCCGTCAAAACGAGCCATTTTGCAGCTGTTGCAACTAACAAACCCGCCACCGTTACTTTCAGACTGGTAAAAGTCGGTGTGATAAGGAAGATGAAGAATAGAGCATACAAATACCAATACGGAGCAGATGGATTAAGTACTAACGTCCCAAGCAAGCTATCTGCTTGCTTATTTACACTATCAGAAAATACTGTTTTCAATACCCATGTGGCGGTCGTAAAAGTCACATACGGTACACCAAGTGCCAGTGCCTTCTTCGTCACATTCTTTTTCCAGCTTGTGAAGTCATTCACCTTGCTGTACTTTTGATAAAGGTATCCGCTACAGATAAAGAACAGCGGCACATGGAAGTAATAGATCGTCGTATTGAACCACTTATACAAGTCATTCGCTGGCAGAATATTCGCTTTCGTCATACTCTGAAAGAAATGTCCCAGTACGACCAGTATGCAGGCGATGACTTTTACATCATCGACCCATTTTTCTCTTGTTCTTACCGCTGTCTGTTCACTCATTACTTATTCTCCATCTGCTGTGCGATATCAGCATCCACGATTTCCTCGCCGGTCTTATGCTTCAGCTGCTCTTTGGATGCTTCACTCAGACCATTGTTGATCACACAATTCATATCGCAGGTGCTGCACTTATCGAGTTCCTCTTTGGTAACTTTACCGTCACGGTAATCACGGCAGATTTTCAGTTCGTACATGGAGTACGGATGTTTGGTGAACAGAGCCTTAAACTTGTGCACCAGAACCCAAGTAGCAGGCTTCCAAATGTACTTGTGCATAGCCGGAGAAACACTACCGATCATCCAGCAGTCACGGTCGCAGCAGCGAACCTTTGCACGAACCTTCTCGGCTTCCGGGCTATTCCACAGCTCGTCCCAAGTCTGGTTGTTCAGGTTGCCCATAACCTCTTTATCCTTGGTACCATTGCAAGGCATAACATCGCCATACGGGTCGATGAAGAAGGTATCAAAACTCATGTCGCAAGGCAGCAGACGCTTCTGGCCGTAGATGTAGTTGATTAGGCCGTGGTTGAAGTAAGCACGGAACCACTTCTTCGGGCTATTGCTACGGAGCAGTTCATTGACCAGATTCTCGAAGTTTTTTGCGACCATCGGACGGTCGTGGATGATATTCTTCGCCTCAACGAAGTAGAAACTGTTATGCAGAGAAGCCGTAGCAAACTCCATGCCCATCTCATTGGAAATCTTGTACAGAGGAACCAGGTCAGGAGCATTCTTATCCTGCACAGTCATGCCAAAGCCGACATCCTTCATGCCCATCTCACGCAGCTTCTTCAGCGTGCCATAACCACGCTGGTAGCCATTCTGCAGACCACGGATCTCGTTATTGGTCTGCTCCAGACCTTCGATAGAGATACGAATACCAATCTGCGGGAATTCCTTGCACAGGTCAACGATACGGTCGGTGAAGAAACCGTTCGTGGAAATAACGAGACGGTCAGACTTCTTGTACAGTTCGCGCACAATATCCTTCAGATCGGTACGGATGAACGGCTCACCACCGGTGATGTTGGTGAAGTACATCTTCGGCAGCTTCTTGATGGTCTCAATGCTGATTTCCTCTTCCGGCTTGGAAGGTGCTTTATAACGATTGCACATGGAGCAACGAGCGTTGCAGCGGTAAGTAACGATGACCGTTCCATTTAACTTCTTTTCTTCAGACATGATTAACTCTCCTTTAATTTAACAGCTTTCCGATTGCAGTACCCATTGCGTAAACACTAAATTTGTTTTCGTACTGTCTCCGTTCATCAGCTGACATTTCTTTATAATATGTTTCATTCGATAGAGCAGCAATTGCAGCAGATAGGTCTTTTTCAGTTTTCTTAATTATTAATCCTGTACTTCCAGCATCCACATAATCCTTGACTGTGTCGTTTTCTGTTACAACAACCGGTTTTCCATACATCATCGCTTGGATAATAACTAACTGCCCTGATGAAATATGCGTATCTTCCAGCGGAACTATCACAGCTTTGCATTTTGCCAATTCTCTAAAGAAATCATTATCATGGCAATCAGCAAGTATTTCGATATTGTCTGGAACACTCTTCAAAGACAATGTGTCGCAAATAATTTTAAGATGCTCTTTTCTTTTGCTCCATGCATCCACCAAAAATTTATAGTCACGATTGCTTCTTCCAGCTGCAAGATAAATGTTATCCGGATTGCAAATTGTCACTTTCTGCGTTTTGTCCTCGTAGCCAAGGGTTTCAAAAACAAATCGTGCCTCTGGGGCATCAAAGTAATCTGCGTACCGCTTCTTTTCGCTTTCAGAAAAAACGACAAAATATTTGATGTATCCAGAGGTCACGATATACCTCATGAATTTGTCGTAGACCTTTCCGACAAACGATTTCTTAGGCTTATAAATAAAAGTCAGAACCACAATTTCAGGTGCATTTTGAACATGAAACATTCTAAAATAGAAAGCCAAAATGAGTCCATAAAACTGCTGCCATGCTAAAACCTTGTTGTAGTTCTTATGGTCTTTAGCAATTTTCATTGGTACAAGGAAGTATTTTGCATATCGAATGAGTTTTTGCAAAACACCTCCGTGGTTTTCATTACTTACCGCCTTATATACTCTCCATTTATCTCCTGTTGCTTTCTCGATTGCTTTATGAAATTCCCAGTCATCAGGAGCATCATAGTCAATCAAAATCACATTTTCTTTGCTCATTTCTTTCTCCCAATGACCGCTTACTGATACACCTTCATAATTTTCTCGTAATACTCATCAATGGTATCGAAGCTGATGTCCTTACAGTTCGCACTGTACTCCGCACACAGCTTCTTATCACCCCAGAGCTTCTCGATCTTCTTCTTCAGATCTTCAGCATTACCACTCTCGAACAGCTCGCCAGTCTTGCCAACCTGAATCAGTTCCGGGATGCCGCCGATGTTTGCACCCAGCACCGGCGTGCCGTACATCTGGGATTCCATCACGGAGAACGGGCAGTTCTCATACCACTCAGAAGGATAAATGGAGAACCGTGCCTCACGGATGAGTTTTTCCAATGCTTCACCCTTCTGGAACCCTACGTTTTTGATGTTCTTAATACCATTTACGGTCTCTTCCAGCGGGCCAGTACCGGCGAAGATGAACTGCAGCACATCCGGCAGTTCTTTACAAACCTTGATAAGTGTGCCGATGCCCTTTTCCTCAGAGAAGCGGCCGAAGTAGAGGACGTAATCCTTCTTCGGAGTTTCTTTCCACTCCACCTTATCGATGAAGTTGTGCATTGCCACGGTCTTCGTTGCAAACAGCGGGTTGCTGTCCGTCTTGGTCTTCATGAACTCCGAGCAGCAGATCATGGCGTCAATGTACTTGTAGGTGCCCTTCCACTTCCAGAACTCAGCCTCCATCATGCCGATGGCAGATTTCGCCGTGGAACCGTGGATGCACTTGCCTTTCATGCAGTTCACGAAATGGCCGCCGAGGCACTTCTCACAGTTCTGGTGGGTGTTCGGATTGTTCAGCATGTGGTTCGGGCAGACCAGCTGGTAGTCATGTGCCGTGAAGATGATCTTACAATCTCTTCCGGTCTCCTTGCGCCACTTCACGATTTCCAGAATGATGGAAGGTGTCAGCTGGTAGTTAAAATTATTCAGGTGACAGACATCCGGCTGGAAATCGTCCAGCACCTTCCTCAGCTGTACTCTTGCTTCCTTACTGTAAATCGTCTTGATTGGGTAAGTCAGCTTGCTCAGTTTGCTGCCGCCGTGGAAGTCCATATCAGATGTATAAGCATTGACCCGGTTGCCCACGCAGCGGCCTTCATGCTCCATACCGAAGTACTGAACCTCATGTCCGTGCTGCTCTAGCGCCTCGCCCAGCTTAAATATGTAGGTTTCTGATCCACCGTTTGGATATAGAAATTTATTTATTATCAATACTCTCATCTATTATTTTCTCCTGTACAGTTTCATCGTTTCCTTTACAACTTCATCCCAGTTGTATTTCTCGCAGATAAAGCCAGCTGCCTGCTTCTTCATTTTCATAACCATTTCAGGATGGTCACAGGCCTCTTGCAGTTTTTCTCGCAAGTCCTCTACATCCGACTTTTTGAAAATCAGCGCCTTATCTTCCACAACCTCTGCACACTCTGGAATATCGGAAACCAGACAGCAGTTGCCGTAGCTCATCGCCTCCAGCAGGCTCAAGGGCATTCCCTCCAAATCAGACGGCAGCGTATAGATATAGGCGTTGCTGTACAGTTCATCCAGCATCGCTCCCTGCACAAATCCGGTAAAGAGAATCCGATTGTCATCCTTTGCCAGTTCCTTCAGTTCTTCCATAAAGGAATCGGTATCACTGGAGCCGCCTGCGATGACCAGCTTTTTATCCGTCTTAACATTTTTGAAGGCCTCAACCAGATATCGAATGCCTTTTTCCGGCACCAAACGCCCGAGGAACAATATGTAGGAGTCTTTTTTCAGCTCGAACTTATCTGTAATCAGATTTGCTTCCCGAATCTGCGGCCTATTCACGCCGTTCGGGATAAAGTGCGTTTCTCTGCCATAAGTTTCCTTGAAATAATCCTGTACACCCTTGCTCAGAACGATGATCTCGTCCGCATATTTCACGGCATTTTTTTCGCCCTGACGGATAAATTTTGAGCCAAACCCCGACTGCCACTTTTCACGCTGCCAGTCAACGCCATGGATGGTAACCACCACCCTTTTGCCAAACATCTTCGGCAGCCATGAGAAGAAGGCCGGTCCTTCGGCATGGATATGCACCACATCGTATTTTCCAAATGCACTGTAAAGCGCTGCAAAAGCCGATGCGCTTACCGCTGCAAGGCCCCCTGATGTCAAGATAGGGGCGAAAACTTTTTAGAAAAAATCGCAAAAAAAAATAAGCCCTACAAGGCTTTTAGTCAGTTCTGTGAACCGACCTGAGCCTTGTAGGGCTTTACTCGCTATTCTATTTTCAATGGTAGCTTATCGAATCCAATCCATCAATTTTCTTACGCCGCTTATCACACTGGCATAATCAATTTCTGCTGCATACGAGTATTTCTTCTGATATGCTCTCCACAGCACTCGAAGCTGTTCATCTGCTTCAATAATTTTGATAATCTCCTCGGCCTGCTCCTGCAGATGATCTGTTCCTCTCTTTTTACAAGTTGCTGCAAAAGCATCCTTCAAAACAGCCTTATTGACTTTATCTTCGTATGTATCGAGCAGCATCCGTATATCGTAAAAATCTCTCATTCGGGTGTTTAAGATACCCCTCGCCAAAACCGTCTGCAACTTCTCGGCTAATATAGTTTCCAAATTATACGACCATAGACTGATAGAACGATCTTCCAGCAAGAGATCATAATTGAACTCGATTGCCCGTGGGGTAATCACGTCGCCCGTGGAAATATCAATTTTCAAGGGCGTCATCAATCTTCCCACATTGGCATTCATGGTAACGCGGATTCCCGGATACTCCATTTCATCCATGATATTGGAAACGTCTTTAACGTCAAAAGAAACACCATCGTCAAGGTCAATATCTTTGACCTGATTGACAACTCGCAAGGCATCCTCCGCAGATAGATTTAGATTCTTCATGCTGGTGTCTATGTCCATCGTGGAACGGTGCGCAACACCAATCATTGCCGTAACCAGTATTCCGCCTTTGATAATGAAGTTATCCCGATATTCTGATTGTGCCAGTCTTTCCAGAAAACGCTCCATCATATAGATTCGCATGAGTGTCCTTGCGTCCGCATTGTTCTGTTTTGCAACGCTCTTGATACGCCCTTTTATCTGTTCAGGTGTAAATCCCATTTACAGTAGTACCTCCATATAATTTCGGATGATCTTATCCACTCGAAATAGCTTTGCATACTTCATCAGTTTATTAAGGTCCTTATCTTTTCTCCCGACATACGCTTTTAATACTGCATTGAAATCCTGTACTTCTATAGAACTTCTACTCCGCACCAAGTCGCAAATTGTCCGTTCCAAATCGTACATAGGAATTTCATTTCCCTGATTGCTTTTTACGATTTGCTTGCCAACGTCAAGAAGTTCCTTTTTTACTGTATAAACCTTATAGCCATCCTCTTTCAAGCGGTGAACATTATATCCACTATAAATCGTGAGTGTATGAACAAGCGGTTCCCGATCTGTCAGCCCATAATAATAGAACGCTTCATCATGAGAAAACACTCCCATCGGGCAGCGGCAGTGCAGCATTTCTAATTCGTCAATCCAAGTATCTTTTGCTGCGTATACGCCATGTCTGACTTGCTCGTATTCATTGGCCTTTACATATTTATAAAACTCAAATTTCGTTAAACCTACTTTTGTTGCAAGCTGCGGTGTTAAAATCTCATGTGTTTGAGCCAAATTGTTCATGTTCATCATAAGCGTCACCTCACCTTCGTGCTTATATTGTATTCCAAATAAGCACGAAAGTCAACGCAAACTTTCTTTTGTGCTTATTTCATTTGCGATATTAGCACATTCGTCCGCCCAGCCTTACTTGATGCTCCCTATTCAACGTGCTATACTTAAATTGTAAAAATCAATCAAGGGAGTGCATTTGTCATGAGCAAAAGACTTGTCACTTACTTCTCTGCCAGCGGCATCACCGCGAAAGTTGCCGAAAATCTGGCTGATGCTATCGGTGCAGACATTTTTGAGATTCAGCCGGAAGTTCCGTACACCAAGGCCGATCTGAACTGGATGGACAAGAAATCCCGCAGCACCATCGAAATGAGCGATCCTACCTCTCGCCCTGCCATCGCTGCCAAGCGTGATAACATGGACGAATACGACACCATCTTTGTCGGATTCCCCATCTGGTGGTATGTTGCTCCCACCATTATCAATACATTTCTGGAAAGCTATGATTTGAAAGGTAAAACAATCATCCCCTTTGCCACATCTGGCGGCAGCGACATGGGTAAGACCAATGAAAAACTTGCGCCGAGCTGCCCCGGTGCAAAGCTGCTACATGGTAAGGTATTCAATTCCTATTCCAGCAAAGCCGACTTGTCCGCATGGGTAGAAACACTCAGCCTCTAATAGACAACATTCCTGCGGAATGAAATACTCGCCTGGTCGAGAAGATTATATCAATCCTCTCACCCAGACGGGTATTCTTTTTCTTATGCAACTTCTTCCATCCAATTATGCGCCATACTTTTCCAACGCTCTCCGAATCACATCCTCACAGTTGAACTCTATTTTCATCGTTTGGTCGTCA
>OBJG01000461.1_pt1 | contig 44008 bp, 36 predicted proteins | sample 1517941 | NCBI WGS metagenome assembly OBJG01 (sample SAMN04571712, study PRJEB22368) | human gut metagenome | biome: human gut; material: stool | host: Homo sapiens | place: Luxembourg | collected 2012-09-21
GACACGCCGTTGCTGTTCGCACCGTCAGGTGCGAACCATGAGCAGGGTTTGGGGCGGGACCGCGTTTGCGAAGCGCAGCGGAGCAATGAAAGCCCCAGTGGGGCTTTTAAGCGGCAGCGCGGTCTGCGACAGCAGATGGAGGGGCGTTGCCCCGACAAGCGCTACCCCAACAAGATCACTTGGAAAACTCGCAAGAGTTTGAGAAGTGAAGTCCCGGTGGAGCACAACATTTTCAAGAATTGAAAATTTGTGGCCACGGGACGGTTCTTGCCCTCTACCGCTGCGCTCAAAACACGTTTCTGAGAGTTGTTTCCGAATTGTTAAGACGCAAAAATAAGTAAAGGGTCACTGCTCGTATGCATAATCGCCGGTTGACCCGAACGAAGTTCCTGCCCCTGTTTTGCAGCGGCGTTGTCCGGCTCGCTCACAGAAAGTGTGAGGTCATGGCACGGTATCACGTTCAGACGGCTTATGCAAGATTCAAGGTTCAGTATGAAGAAAGCCGGGCGCAGTGCGGACACTACGTTCTGCTTCTTTCAAACGTAAGAATAACACTTTGAAGTTGTGCAATCAACAACCAAAAACGATTTTCGGAGATTTGTACAACTACATAAGATTTTATTTGTAAAAAAGAAAAATACCGCCCATGCAGCGCAGCGATGGATTTTGTCGGGTGAAACAGCGGCAAAATGAATCGGGTGTGTTGTGGGGCGGTACGTTCTTTCTGGACAATTATCTGCTGAAAGTGGTGGTTATCACGGTGAGAACCACCACTTTTGTCAGCAGGATTTGGAATAAAGGGTATCATGGAAGCGTGGGTGCGTCAATATGGTTTTATAAATTTTATTGCAACAAAGCGGTGATAGTAGGACTTATGGCACGGTGAAAATGAAAACAGCAGACAGAGATGTTCCTGTCTGCTTGGTAAGAGATATGATAGAAGAGCAGGCTGGTGTGGTATGGTCACAGATACTCCACCAGCAGTTCTACGAAGATATCGAACAGTACCGGAGAAACCGAACTGGCCTCGGGGTCACAAGTGGAATAAGGCAGAACGACACTGCGGTCGATTTTTTCGGCGCAGGCTGGATGTGGATTTGCGGTGATCAACAGTATTTTGCCGGTGGTGTGCTGGATGCTCTGCATGATCTCCGAACGTCCACTGACGGAAAACAGAATCAGAAGATCGTTGTCGTCCATATAGGCAGAGGTCTCTCCCAGAAAATCATTGGCAACAGCCCGCACGGTGCGGCGCTTCTTCCGCATCAGGATCTCGAACAGCTGTGCAGGCTGGAAGCTTTTGGCAAGGCCGGTGGCGTAAATGTTGGCGTGGTTGTTGATGTATTGCGCTAACTCCTGCAAGTAGGCAGGTGTCAGAAGCTTTTCAGAGTTTTGCAAAAGCTGATATAACCGATGAAAGTAGCCAGTGTGGTTAGAGCCTTGCGCTGTCTGCTCGGCCTGCACAGCAAGCCAGGTGCTCACGTCGGCCCGGAAATCCTGATAGCGGTTATAGCCCAGTGTTTTGACAAAGCGGGAGAGCGCCGGCTGCGAAACGCCGCAGTCCTCGGCAAGGCGGCTGGTGGTTTTATAGACGACCTGATCCGGATTTTCCAGAATGGCCTGATAGATGACCAGATCATTCGGGGTGAAATCGGAGCGGTGCATTTCCATGAGTTGAAGCGGATTCATAAGGATATCTCCTTGATATTTACGGCTGCTGTATCGAATATTTGATTCTATCATATCGAAAAGAAGGCAAAAATGCAAGCGTTCCGAAAAAATCATGCTGCGGAACGCAAAAAAAGAGATGCATATCAGACAGATATCGCCGGAAATTGGTGGATATGCGCAAGAAAGCAGAAAATCTTTGTATAAAACAGATATTTACAACTTCTGAATATTTTGATATAAAATATTTGATTCAAGTGAATGAAACTTCCAAAAATGTCTTGACCGGTCAACAGGAAGTGTTTCATGAAGAGTCGATCCTGATATTGTGGTCGTTTGGAAACCGAAGGAGGACTTTTACATGGCAACCAACAAACAGATCGCCGAAAACGTGCTCAAAGCAGTTGGCGGCAAAGAGAATGTTCAGCAGGTTACACATTGCATGACCCGGCTGCGCTTTACCCTGAAAGACGATACGATCCCAGACAAAGAGGAAGTAAAAAAGATCAGCGGCGTGATGAGCGTTGTTGTTTCCGGCGGGCAGTTCCAGGTGGTGATCGGTCAGAACGTACCGAAGGTCTATGACGAACTGTGCGCATTGGGTAACTTTGAAAAGAAACCCGGCATCGATGAAGATCTGGATAAGCCGAAGGAAAAGCTGACGGTGAAGAGTTTCTTTGGCAATATTCTCAACGGCGTTTCCGGCTGTATGACTCCGCTGATCCCGCTGCTGCTGGTGGCTGGCCTGCTGAAGATGGTGCCGGCCCTGTTCGGGCAGGGTGTGCTGAACATCCTCAGCCCGGACAGTGATCTGTATACACTGTTCACGTTCTTGGGCGATGCAGGCTTCTACTTCCTGCCAATCGCCATCGGCTATACCGGCGCGAAAAAATTTGGCGCAACCCCCATCCTTGGCATCTTGCTGGGCAGTATGCTTATTCACCCCACGTTCGTTGCACTGGCAGGAGCCGAGGGGGCCAGTTTTACAGTGTTTGGCATCCCGTGCGCCCTGCATAATTACAGCAGCACCATCGTTCCGATGTTGCTGGCAACCTGGGCAATGAGTTATATTGAACGCTTCTTTAAAAAGTACATCCCGGACTTTCTGTCCACGGTTTTTACTCCGCTGCTCACCATTCTGGTCATGATCCCGCTGACCTTCTGCTTCTTTGGCCCGGTGGGCTACTGGATCGGCGATCTGGTTGGCGCACTCCTGAATGGCCTGCATGATGTAGCCGGCCCCATCGGCTTTGCACTGGTCACCGCTCTGTGGAGTTTGCTGCTGGCCTGCGGTATGCATCTGGTCCTGATCACCATGGCGTTCGTCAACATCATGGAGTCCGGCAGCGACAACTTTGTGCTGGCAGCTTCCGGCCTGACTGCTTTTGCGACCTACGGCGTGCTGCTGGGCGGCTTTATCAAGGCAAAGAAGAAGGAGACCAAGGCCGAGATCGGCACCTACTTCATCGCAAACTTCCTGGGCGGCGTGGGCGAGCCTGCTCTGTATGGCTTTATCCTGAAGTACAAGAAACCTCTGCTGGCACAGATCATCGGCGGCTTTGCAGGCGGTCTGGTGGGCGGCATTGCCGGTGTTACGGTGTATCAGCTGGCTCCAGCCATGAACTTCCTCAACTTCCTGGGCTATGTGGGCGGCAGCGTCAACAACGTGGTCTGGGCAGCCATTGCCGCTGCAGTGGCGCTGATCGTTGGTTGTGTAGCTACGATCCTCATTGGCTTTGACGAGGACGCAGACTGAGAACCTTATCCCCTGAGAAAAGGAGCATTTCTTATGAACTATGATCTGTGTTTTGATCCGGCAGCGTATGAAGTACGGCAGACAGAACTGGAAGGTGTTTCGGCCCGATACCGTGCTTTTGAAGGCATCCCGTACTGCGCCGCACCCGTTGACCCGATTCAGAAGCTGAACCTTTATGTGCCGGAGGATTATTACGCAGGTGCGCAGCACAACGGTTATACCCTGCACACCGCGCCCATCTTCCTGCCCAATACGGTGGGCGGCTACCTGCCCGGCCCGGCAGACTGCCCGGGCCCGGATCGTTTCGGGCATCCGAATGCGGCCCTCTGTGCTCTGGCGCATGGCTACGTTGTGGCCTGTATTGGCGTGCGGGGCCGTACCTCCGGCCACCGGAACACGGAATTCTTTGAAGGCTCCAAGGCAACCGCATCCGAAACGGAAACCGGACGCAGCGTGGGCAAGGCTCCGGCATTTGTGGTGGATTTGAAAGCGGGCATCCGCTGGCTGCGGAACAATAAGGCACAGCTGCCCGGCGATACCGAGCATATCATCACCAGTGGCACCAGTGCAGGCGGTGCGCTGTCAGCACTGGCCGGTGCCAGCGGCAACAGCCCGGAATATGCCGCAGAACTGGCCGCGATCGGTGCGTTGGAGGGGCGGGACGATGTCTTTGCCGCCAACTGCTTCTGTCCTATCCACAATCTGGAAAATGCCGATACAGCCTATGAATGGATGTTCTGCGGCTGCGATGATTTCAGCACCCTGCGCATGAGCGTGAAGGACGGCAAGGTCGTCCAGAAAGGCACCACCGGCACCCAGACCGAACGGCAGAAGCAAATCTCCCTGGAGCTGAAAGCACTGTTCCCGGCCTACTTGAACAACCTTGGGCTGAAGGATGCGGCAGGCCATCCGCTGACGCTGGATGAAAACGGGAACGGCAGCTTTCTGGAAGCCGTCAAGGCCGCTGTGCAGCAGTCGGCCCAGCGGGAACTGGAGACCCATCACACGGCACAAAAACTTTCCATGCTGGCGGTCAAAGGCAGTGAAGTGGAGCAGCAGAACTATCTGACCATCAAAGATGGCCGGGTGACAGCACTGGACTGGGACGGCTTCCGGGGTGCGATCCTGCGCATGAAAACCGCACCGGCCTTTGACGCACTGGATATGATGTCGCCGGAAAATGAGGAATTTGGCACAGAAAGCATCGAGCGCTGCCACTTTACCGCATACAGCCAGGCACACGATACCGCAGGCGGTACGCTGGCCGAACCGGAGCTAATCGCCAAAATGAATCCGCTGACCTTCATCGGCAAAGCGGATACGGCAAAGCACTGGCGCATCCGGCATGGAGCCTACGACCGAGACACTTCGCTGGCCATTCCGTTTATCCTTGCAACGACCCTGCAAAATCACGGCTTTGATGTGGATTTTGCTTACCCCTGGGGTCTGCCCCACAGCGGCGATTATGATCTGGACGAACTGTTTGACTGGATCGATGGTCTGTGCCGCTGAAAACCAAATCATAAATGAAAGGAAGCTGAACATGAAACAGATCCGAAAACCCCTGGCGCTTCTCCTTTCTGCCGCGTTGGCGCTCTCCTGCGGGAGTACGCTGGCGCTGGCTGCTGGGCCGGACAGCCCCGAAAACTGTCTGTCCATATTTGCACAGCAGGACAAACCGGCTGTGACCGTGACCAGCAACATTCTGGGCCTTGCAGACACGGGCAACAAGACTTCGCTGAAAAAGACCCTGCAAAAGACCTCCGGCCCGGGTGATATTGATATTTACTACTACGATGCAGACGGTCAACGGGTAAAATACGCACCGGACACGGTCGTGCAGCTGGACCCGGTGCAGTACACCGGCAGCGCGCTGATTTCGCTGGGCGATAACATTGACGACAGCAAGATCGACAGCAGTCAGGCCGTTGTGCGGCTGGTGGACGGCAACACCTACCATGCGGATGAATTTGTGCTGAGCGCGGCTGCCAGCACGCTGAACGGTACCTGGCAGAACGGCACTTATACCTATGCGCTGAATACCGGCGATCTGGAATGGAACACCTGGGGCTACACCTGGAACGACTACAACAGCGGTCGCGAGTGGTCGATCATGGGCGGCGATGGTGCAGGTGACTATTTCTTCACCTTTGAAGTCAGCGGCATCCGGTACGATGGGAAGGAGCTGGACCCTGTGACTTTTCCGGTGACGGTGTACTGCTATGGCCGTACTGTAACAGACCTTGCCCTGCGCAATGAGTTTGTGCCCAACACCTACGATGCATCTTACACCAGCGGAAAGCAGCAGAGCCTTGTCCCGCAGTGGACATGGTACACGGAAGGAGCAGAATCCGCAGCAGACAAACCGTATCTGAACGATACCTACACGGATTACTTCTCTGTTACCTGGCCGCTGTATACCAACGGCGCGGATGTGACCGCCGAGAACGTGCAGATCACGCTGAAGAGCGCCTACGGCGATACCTACACCCTGCAACCGGTGAATGCCTACGGCGAGCAGGAGTATGCAGTAGTTTCCACGGCATCCGAAACCGAGATTTTTGTCACCTATCAGCAGTGGGCACTGAACCCGGTTTACAGCCAGATGGAAATTGCGGTGAACTGCAATGGGCATACCTATACAAAAACGTATGATGTGGCCTCGGTGGCGGCCTATATGGTGCAGACCGGTGGCGGCGGTGTGCCGGTGAACGGCACAGTGACCTGCTATAATTACTACGGCATTACCGGCCTGAACGAAAATGCTGTGGGGCAGGCAACTTACACCCTTTCGGCACAGATCGACGAAGAAACGCAGTATTACTGCGAAAATGCCGATGGGGCTGCTTACCTGAGCACGGATGCGAAGGAAGCAAAGGAATACGATGCTTCCGGCAAGCAGGACTGTGATGTGGCAGTGTTGCACAACGTGGTGTTTGTCCAGACCCGGATGGGCCAGACGGAGACGAAAATTGTAGACGGACAGAGCATTCTGTTGGAGAAGAATTATAACACCCGAATCTCCAAGAACGCCGCGCAGATCGTGCAGGATGGCGGTGCCGTTCTGGAACCCGGCTACAATCTGACCGGCAGCTGTGCACAGTGGGCATGGACGATGCGCTATCAGTCCGGCTGGACGACCGACACGGCGCAACCCACCGGCCTGCCATTTGTGCAGTATCCCTATGGATTTGCAGCAGGAAGCGAGAACCCTGTTTATGCCAATCTGCCGGCTCCGTCCGCAGGCCCGATGGGGAACCTCCCGCCGCTGTAAGTTGTAAAGAAAAATTCCGCCCCTGTGACCTGAAACGGAAAGATCCCCGACCCGCATTGGCAGGCCGGGGATTTTGGGGCTGTAACATCAGAAAGAAGGAAATGAAGATGGATCATAGAACAGAGATACTGGATCTGCGCACGGCGCTGGAGGTGCTGCGCCAGACACCGGGGCAGCTGGTGGAAACGGATGTGAAAGTGGACCCGGCGGCAGAGCTGTCCGGCGTGTACCGTTATGTGGGTGCAGGCGGCACGGTCATGCGCCCCACCAAAGTGGATGGCCCTGCCATGGTGTTCCACAACATCAAAGGCCACCCGGACGCCAGTGTAGCCATTGGCGTGCTGGCCTGCCGTCAGCGGGTAGCGAACCTATTTGGTGTGAAAAAGGAAGAACTGGGCCACCTGCTCTGCGAGTGTGCCAAGGCACCCATTCAGCCGGTCGTGACGGACAGACCGGCTCCCTGTCAGGAAGTAGTGCACAAGGCCGCGGACCCGGATTTTGACCTGTTCCAACTGGTACCCGCTCCGACCAATACTCCGGTGGATGCCGGGCCGTACATCACGCTGGGTATGTGTTATGCCACCCACCCGGACACCGGGCTTTCGGATGTGACCATCCACCGGATGTGCATCCAGTCCAAAGATGAACTCTCCATCTTTTTGCAGCCGGGCAGCCGCCATATCGGGGCTATGGCAGAGCGTGCCACCGAGTTGGGCCAGCCGCTGCCTATCTCGGTCTCCATCGGCGTGGACCCGGCTATCGAGGTGACGGCCTGCTTCGAGCCGCCCACAACGCCGCTGGGCTTCAACGAACTGAGCATTGCCGGTGCACTGCGCAAGCGTCCGGTGGAGTTGTGCCCTTGCCTGACTGTCCGTGAAAACGCCATTGCCAATGCGGAATATGTCATTGAGGGTGAAATCGTACCGGGCAGCAATCATGTGGTGGAGGATCAGAACAGCCACACCGGTTATGCGATGCCGGAGTTTCCCGGCTACAATGGCAAGGCAAGCCATGAGTGCTGGCTGCTGAAGGTAAAAGCCGTGACCCACCGCAAACATCCTATCATGCAGACCTGCATCGGTCCCAGCGAGGAGCACGTGAATATGGCTGGCATCCCTACTGAAGCCAGCATTCTGAACCTCATCGACAAGGCACTGCCCGGCAAGGTGCTGAACGTCTATTCTCACCGCGCAGGCGGCGGCAAATATATGACGATCCTGCAGTGCAGAAAGACGGTCCACACCGATGAGGGCAAGCAGCGGCAGGCCGCATTGCTGGCGTTCAGTGCCTTCCCGGAACTGAAGCATGTGATCCTGGTGGACGAGGATGTGGACATCTTTGACACCAACGATGTGCTGTGGGCGATGAACACCCGCTTTCAGGGTGACCGGGACATTATCACGATTCCCGGTGTGCGGTGCCATCCGTTGGACCCCAGTTCCTGCCCGGAGTATACCGGGTCTATCCGGGATGTGGGCTGCTCCACCAAGACCATCTTTGACTGCACCGTTCCCTTCGAGCTGAAAGAAAAATTCAAGCGGGCTGCCTTCAAAGACGTAGAGGTCAAGCACTGGCTGCCGGATTTTGAACTGTGAGGTTTTTCAATGAAAAAGCGTCTTGTTGTTGGCGTGTCCGGGGCTTCCGGTGCGCCGCTGGCAATTGAACTGCTGCGGCAGTTAAAACATCGTCCGGAGGTGGAAAGCCATCTGATTCTGACTAAGGGTGGAGCAATGACCCTACATCAGGAAACCGGGATGTCCACCGAGGAATTTCAGGAATTGGCAGATGTGGTGCACGACAATGCCAACATCGGCGCTGCCTCGGCCAGCGGAAGCTGGAAAAGCATAGGAATGATCGTCTGTCCTTGCAGCATGAAGACCGTAGCAGGCATCGTGTCCGGTTATAGCGACAACCTGCTTTTGCGAACCGCAGACTGTATGCTGAAGGAACGACGCAAGCTGGTGTTGGTAGCGCGGGAAAGCCCACTGTCCACCCTGCATCTGGAAAACCTGTGTAAAGCCAGTCAGTATGGTGCAGTCATCCTGCCGCCCATGCAGACCTACTATAACCATCCGGCATCTGTTGCGGATATGACCCGCCATACAGTCAACCGGATCCTGAGCCAGTTTGATCTGGACGAGGAAAGCTATGAGTGGGAGGGCATGAATCCATGAAACATTTTACCCATGAGCAGATGTTCCGTGGAAAATCCATCACGGCAGAAATCACAGTGACAGACTGCGGGGTGCAGGTTGGTCTGTATGGCGGCGACAAGCCCCATATCGGAGCAGTCGGAGTTGCAGATCCTGCTGGGAAGATTACAGTTACACAGTTTGAAGGACACAAAGAGGGCGGTCTTTGTCAGCACTGGTGTGAAGAACTGTTTAAGGCTGTGAATTATCCGGTTGTCGTGTCAGCGGGGATACACTATGATAATGCCAGCAAAAAAGAGATTTTGCAGGTGGTGGAAATCAGCAACGTACTGTTAGAAATGGGAACCTCCAAATTGCGATCTGTATAAGGAACTCAAAATGTTCTTTCAGATGCCTGCGTGCAGGTACTGGAAGAACATTTTTATAGGTTTCCCTTGCAAAAAGTTGAAAGTTGTGGTATATCCATTATACGAAACATTGCTTTGAGATGAACGTTCCACCGTTCAATGATGTGTAAAGTGAGGTGCTTGCCATGACCGCCGTGATCTACGCCCGCTATTCCAGTGACAACCAGCGCGAAGAATCCATTGAGGGCCAGATACGTGAATGTACGGCGTATGCCGAGAAAAACGATATCACCATCGTCAAGCACTACATTGACCGTGCGATTTCTGCCAAGACGGACAACCGCCCGGAGTTCCAGCAGATGATTAAGGACAGCGACAAGAAGCTGTTTGACATTGTGCTGGTCTGGAAGCTGGACCGTTTTGCCCGGAACCGCTACGACAGTGCCCGGTACAAGACCCAGCTGAAGAAGAACGGTGTCAAGCTTATGTCGGCTACGGAAATCATTTCCGAGGGGCCGGAAGGCATCATTCTGGAATCTGTTCTGGAGGGCTATGCGGAATACTACTCTGCCGACCTGTCCGAGAAAGTGATTCGCGGTATGACCGAGAATGCCCTCAAAGGCAAGTTCACCGGTGGTGCGATTCCATTCGGGTACACCATCAATGCCGACCGCCGTTTTGAGATCGACCCACTGACTGCGCCGTTCGTAGCGGAAACGTTTCAACGGTATAACGATGGTCAGACCATGCGGGAGATCCGGGACTGGCTGAACGAAAAGGGCATCAAGAACCAGCGTGGTGGCCCGATGTCCTTCAACACCATTCAGCATATGCTGAACAATCGCCGCTACATCGGGGAGCTGAAATATCGTGATGTTTTGATTCCCGATGCGATTCCCTCCATTGTGTCCGCAGAGCTTTTCAACGATGTACAGGAAAAGATGTTGAAAAACAAGAAAGCCCCTGCCCGTAGAAAGGCAGAGGATGACTACCTGCTCACCACCAAGCTGTTCTGCGGCTACTGTGGGGCGTTGATGTTTGGCGAAAGCGGCACAAGCCGGACGGGTGAAGTCCACCGCTACTATAAATGTGCCACTGCCAAAAAGCACAAGGGCTGCAAGAAAAAGACCGTCCGCAAACAGTGGCTGGAAGATCTGGTGGTCAACCAGACCATGCAGCTTGTGAAAGACGATGCCGCTATGGAATCCATCATCGCCAAGGTGATGGAACTGCAAAATAAGGAGAATACCAACATTCCCCTTTATGAAAAGCAGCTCCGGGATGCAGAATCCGGTATCCAGAATATGCTCAATGCGATTCAGGCCGGTATCCTGACCAGCTCCACCAAGGAGCGGCTGGAGCAGCTGGAAGAAACCAAGCGTGAGCTTGAAGCCCGCATTGCAGAAGAGAAGCTAGCAAAGCCCAAGGTCACGGAGGAGTTCATCCGGTTCTGGCTGCTGCGGTTCCGCAAGCTGGACATGAGCTTGAAAGACCAGCGGCAGGCATTGGTGGATACCTTCATCAATGCGATTTACCTGTATGATGATAAGGTTCTCATTACCTTTAACTATAAAGAAGGGACACAGACCGTGACCTTTGGAGAAGCGACAGAAGTTGCATCCGAGGGAAATGGTTCGGATTTGGATTGCTTTACTGCACTCTCAAACGACAGCTTTCAAAAAGGCTGTCGTTTTTCTTTTGCGTCCGTCCTTTTGGAAACACTCTTCTATGCGGATCAGAGGACTTGTCTATAATGACCCGCTTGGCTATGCGGATTTGATTCTGAACGGTGACCCGGAGGAATATTTGAAGAATATGGCTGGAAGCCAGGGGTTAGAAATCTAAATGAATGCTGGACATTACTGTTTTTTAACTGGTGATGTCCAGCATTTGTTATTTGGTGTTGCCCGATCAATTTTAATGGAATCTTTATACTTCTACAATTTTCTTTACGGCTCTTTTATCTATTCCATGCTAATCTTTATGCACACGGATAGGTAAAGGAGCTTTTATGATTCAATATCCTCGTTACAGGCAGCACCGTTTTTCTTCTTTTCAGGTCATTATTGCAGGGTTTGCGGCAGTTGATCTGGTGGGCGCATTGCTTCTGATGCTCCCGATCGCTGCACAGCAGCGGTGCGTTACACCGTTCCATGAGGCACTGTTTACCTCCACCTCTGCCCTTTGTGTGACCGGACTGGTGGTTCAGGATACCGGCAGCTACTGGTCGGCATTCGGGCAGAGCGTAATTCTTCTTCTGATCCAGATCGGAGGATTGGGCGTCATTACGGTGGGTGCTGCCTTTGCGCTGCTTTCCGGGCGAAAGATCTCCCTCAAGCAGCGCAGCACGATGCAGGAAGCCACCGCTGCCCCACAGATGGGCGGCATCGTGCGGCTGACAGGCTTTATTCTGCGGATCACCGCCCTGCTTGAATTGGTCGGTGCTGCACTGCTGCTGCCGACATTTTGCGCCGATTATGGTTTGCGCGGGATCTGGTATGCACTGTTTCATTCCATTTCGGCGTTCTGCAATGCCGGCTTTGACCTGCTGGGAACAGAGGGTGCAAAATTTGTTTCGCTGACACGGTATGCAGGTGACCCATTGCTTACCACAGTGATCGCGGCCCTGATCGTCTTTGGCGGCCTTGGTTTTCTGACATGGGAGGACATTTGTACATATCGCCTTGATTTTCACCGTTATCGGATGCAGAGCAAGGTGATCCTTGTCACAACGGCGTTTCTTCTGGTACTGCCGACGCTGTACTTTTATTGCTTCGAGTTCACGGCAGGCTCTGCCCGGCAGCGCATTTTATTGTCGATGTTCCAATCCGTTACCCCCCGTACTGCCGGCTTTAACACCGCCGATCTTGCTGCGATGGGCAGCACTTCACAGGCATTGATGGTGGTTCTGATGCTGTTGGGCGGTTCGCCCGGCTCTACGGCAGGTGGCATGAAAACCACAACATTTGCCGTTCTGCTGGCCAATATGTGGGCAACCTTCCGCCGCAGAGAAGATGCCGAATTTTTCGGGCGGCGCATAGATAGTTCCGCGGTCAAGAATGCTGCTACGATCGCAGGGATGTATTTGACGCTGTTCTTCCTCGGAGCCTTTGTCATTGCTGCGGCTGAGCAGCTGCCGATGTCGGTCTGTTTGTATGAGACTGCTTCGGCTGTGGCAACGGTAGGTCTGACATTGGGCATCACGCCGCAATTGGGCATCCTTTCGCAGGGGGTGCTGATCGCACTGATGTTTTTGGGACGTGTTGGCGGATTGACGTTGATCTATGCGGCATTTGGCAGCAGCCCTGCCCACTCTCGTCTGCCGCAGGAGAAGATCGCAATCGGATAAAGGAGACAAGTATGAAATCGATTCTTTTGATCGGGCTTGGCCGTTTTGGCCGCCATATTGCGCAGGAACTGAATGAGCTGGGTCATCAGGTCATGGCGATCGACAGCAACGAAGACCGTGTGAACGCCGTGCTTTCCTATGTGACGAATGCACAGATCGGTGACAGCACCAGCGAATACTTTCTGCGTTCCCTTGGCGTTGGCAATTTTGATGTGTGTATCGTAACCATCGGCGGCAATTTTCAAAGCTCACTGGAAACAACATCACTGCTCAAGGAGCTGGGCGCAAAGCTTGTGGTCTCGCGCGCAGAGCGGGATGTACAAGCCAAGTTTCTGCTGCGCAACGGTGCGGATGAAGTGGTCTACCCGGAAAAGCAGCTGGCAAAGTGGGCAGCGATCCGATACAGCTCCGAACACATTCTGGATTATATCGAGCTGCAGGACGACCACGCCATCATGGAAGTGACCATTCCGCCGGAATGGATGGATCGTACGATCGGTGAGATCAATATCCGAAAAAAGTATAACATCAATATTCTTGCGCTGAAAAAAGACGGAAAGCTCGATATGAACATCACGCCGGATACGCAGCTGTGCCGGGATGAAAGTATGCTGGTTTTGGGAAAATACGCATCGATCCAGAAGTGTTTCCGGCTCTAAAAAGATAGGACGGATCATATGGATGTCGTTTTGTTGTTGATGGTTCTTGGAGTCATGTTGAGTGGTTTCCGGGCAGCAGATGCGCTGGATCACATGCGGAAGGAGATCCTTCGACAGGAAGGAAAAAGACGTGGCTGGTGGTCGTAACCATCAAATTGTGCTATACTGTGGGCAAGGCAGGTGATCTTTATGAATCAGAACGACCCACCCACTGAACATATTCTGGCGTGTCTGTCGTCCTCTCCCTCCAATGCAAAGATCGTGCGGACGGCAGCAACGATGGCAAAGGCGTTCGGCGGGACCTTTACAGCTCTGTATGTCCGGACTCCGGATTCGGATCAGATGGGAAAAGAAGATCGTCGGCGCTTGCAGCAGCACATTCGTATGGCAGAGCAGGCAGGTGCCGACATTTCTACGATCTACGGGGATGACATTCCGCAGCAGATCGCAGAGTTTGCCCGCATCTCCGGCATTACAAAAATCGTACTGGGGCGCTCCAGCGTACATCGCCGCCATTTCTGGAGTGGACCGTCACTGACTGAAAAATTGACGCTGACTGCGCCTAATCTGGATATTTATATCATCCCGGATGCTTCTGCAGAGAACGGCTACGGTTCAGGACGGAAGCTATTCACCCGTCCGCTTCTGCCGTCTGTCCGTGATCTGCTGATCACCGCAGGCATCCTGAGCTGCATCACGCTCATCGGCTTCTTTTTCTTACAACTGGACTTTGCACGCTATAATATTATTATGCTCTATATGCTGGGGGTGCTGTTCACCGCATTGTGTACCAGCGGCTACACCTGCGGTGTGCTGGGGTCCGTTGCCAGTGTTGCGCTGTACAATTTTTTTCTGACGGAACCGCGCCTGACATTCCATGCGTATGATCCCGGTTATCAGGTCACATTTGCCCTGATGCTGACCTCTGCAATCATTACCTGTACGTTGACAACACGGCTGAAAGACCATGCAAAAATGTCTGCGCAGGCAGCATTCCGGACAAAGGTACTGTTTGATACGAATCAGCTTTTACAGAGAGCAAAAAACGAGGAAGAAATCCTCTCTCAGACAGCGTCCCAGTTGATGAAGCTGCTGAACCGGAGCCTGATCGTCTACCCGGAACAAAACGGAGGTCTTGGTTCAGAACAGATTTTTTCGGTTGACGGGGAAACTGCGCAAAACATCTTTTCTGCGCCGGAAGAACGGGATGCAGCAAATTGGACATTTGCAAACAAAAAGCGTTCCGGCGCAGGCACGGATAGCTACCCGGATGCAAAGGGGCTTTATCTTGCGCTTCGGACCGGAGGCGGCGTGTTTGGAGTGATTGGGATCGATCTGTCCGAAAAACCGCTGGATGCCTTTGAAAACAGTGTGCTGCTTTCCATTCTGGGCGAAGGTGCGCTGGCCATCGAAAACCGCAGAAACGCGCTGGAAAAAGAGCAAGCTGCATTGCAGGCAAGGAATGAAGAACTGCGGGCAAACCTGCTGCGCACGATCTCCCATGACCTGCGCACCCCGCTGACCTCCATTTCCGGCAATGCCAGCAATCTGCTTTCCAACGGAGAAACGCTGGATACAGAGACCCGGAACAAGATCTGCACCGATATTTTTGATGATGCGCAATGGCTGATCGGTCTGGTGGAAAATCTGCTTTCTATCACCCGCATTGAAGATGGGCGGATGAATCTGCAGATCTCACCGCAGCTGATGGACGAAATGATCGAAGAAGCACTGCATCATGTCAACCGGAAAAGCTGCGAACACACCATCACAACACAGTATGGGGACGAGATCCTCCTGGTCAATGTGGATGCACGGCTGATCATGCAGGTCGTTGTCAATCTGGTGGATAACGCCATCAAATACACCCCCGTGGGCTCGGTTATTCAGATTTCGGCTTACCGGAAAGACCATCAGATCGTAGTGGAAGTTGCAGATAACGGTCCCGGCATTCCGGATCGCGCAAAAGCACAGGTGTTCGAGATGTTTTATACCGGGCAGAGCCGCATCGCAGACAGCCACCGCAGCCTTGGACTGGGCTTGCCCCTCTGCCGTGCGATCTTGACGGCTCACGGCGGAACATTGACCCTGCGTGACAACATTCCCAATGGCAGTGTCTTTTCCTTTGCATTGCCGCAAAGCGAGGTGAACATTCATGAATAAGCCGTCCATTCTGGTCGTAGAGGATGATGTTCCTGTACGGTGTCTGATCACAACGACCCTGAAAACCCACGGCTATAAATATCTGACTGCTTCCAATGGGGAAACGGCGATCATGATGACTACCAGCCACAATCCGGACATCATGCTGCTGGATCTTGGGCTGCCCGATATAGACGGCATCGAGGTCATCCGCAGCGTCCGCACATGGTCGAACCTGCCCATCATCGTCCTGAGTGCCCGGAGCGAAGATTCTGATAAGATCGAGGCACTGGACAACGGCGCAGACGATTATCTGACAAAGCCGTTTTCCGTGGATGAGCTGCTGGCAAGACTGCGTGTAACGCAGCGCCGATTGAATCTGCTGGCTTCTGACGGCATAAATAGCCCGGTTTTTGTCAATGGTCCTTTGAAGATCGACTTCTCGGCAGGTTGCGTCTGGCTGAGCGAGAATGAATTGCATTTGACCCCCATCGAGTACAAGCTGCTGTGTGTGCTGGCGCATAATGTGGGCAAAGTGCTGACGCATACCTCCCTCACGCAGAAAGTATGGGGCAGTACGCAGGAAAACGACATTGCCTCTTTGCGTGTTTATATGGCGTCCCTGCGCAAAAAATTGGAACGATACCCGGATGCGCCGCATCTGATCCAGACCCATGTTGGTGTCGGATACCGGATGCTGCGCGCAGAAAATGATGAAGCATAGTAAAAAACAGGGTGCGCCCCTGAATGAACAGCACCCCATTTGTCCGACAGTATTCGGTCTGACAAATGGGGTGTTTTTATATGTCGGAAAAAACGAAAGGCGTATAGCGGAGAATGAGACCAATTTTTATAGTGCAAAATGCTTTGCACGATAGTCCCGTGGGCTGATGCCATATACGTTTTTGAACGCACGGGAAAAGTGAAGCTGATTGGGATAGCTGACCATGGTGCTGATGGTGCGGATGGGCAGGCGGCTTTCAGTCAGCAGCTGTGCCGCCCGTGCCATGCGGTAGTGCAGCAGGAACCCCTGTGGGCTTTCGCCCATGGTATCCCGGAACACCTTGCTGAAATAGCTGCGATTCAGTCCGCAGAAGGAGGAGATGTCCTCGATGGAAATATCTTCGCTGTAATGCTGCTCTATGAAAGACAGAGCCTCCTTCATATAGAAGTCCCGCAGGCGGCGGGGACTTTGTGCCTGATGGGAGGCAGAGGACTGTACAAGCTGATCCAGAAACAGAAAGCCGTAGCCGATCTGACGCATGGGGCTGTCCTGACTGTGATTTACCAGGAAGAGCATCTGCTCTTGCAGCAGCTGTCCGGCTTTGGTGCTCGCAGGCGAGTACACCGGGTTCTGTCCGCTGATGCCTGCAAGGTTCAGGGCTTCGTGGGCACGCAGACCGTCAAACTCGATCCATGTGTATTCCCACGGTTCCTGTTCATCGGCACGGTAGGTGGTGACCTGACCGGGAGCGATCAGAAAACCCTGCCCGCCCTCGATGGCGTATTCCTGCTCGTTTGCAAACAGAAGCCCTTTGCCGGAGATGACATAGTGGAACAGATAGTGGTTGCGGGCATAGGGACCATAGGAGTGTAGAGGCTCTGTCTGCTCCCAGCCATATTGGTATAAGTTGAGATCGACGAATCGTTCATCCTGAAACACATGAAACTTTAATTTTGTTTCCGTTGATACGTTTCTTTTTGTACATTCTTGCATACAAGATACCTCCTGCCCACTTTTTCTTATTATATACTAAAATGCGTTATGACTTCAACATAATTCGCAGTATTCCTTCAAATTGAGATATAACAAGTCGCATTTTTGCATTTACGAAACCGCTGGCAGATAGTATAATAATGACGCAACAAGAGAAAAGAAACTGTACAATGTGATGATGCACAAAATTTTCTCGCTGCTTTTGTAAGAGCTGACAAAAGCAAGAAAATCGACCCGGCCGGTGTGACACAATACGAAGATCCCCTAAATAAGCAATTCACATTTCTCCTTCATCATAGCCGACAGGCGGGTAGCCGTTCCGACACGACCGCCTGTCTGTCGGCATTTCTATTAAAAATAATCTCGTTGAGGTATAGGATCCATGAGTATTCGATTTGATTCCGAGGCCCGCATTTTTGTATTGGAGACTGCCCATACCAGCTACCACATGAAGGTGGATGCGCTGGGGCACCTGCTGCATCTGTACTACGGCAAAACCATCGGCACCGGGGACCTGATGCAGCTGTATCCCCGCACAGACCGGGGATTTTCGCCGGATTACTACGCTTACCGCACCCACCGGGGCGTTTCCCCGGATCTGCTCCCGCAGGAGTATACCGGCTGCAACGTGGGCGATTTCCGTCTCTCCTGCCTGACGGTGGCCGACAGCCGTGGCGCCTTTGGCGCAGACTTTACCTATGTGAGCCACACGGTGGAGGCGAGCAAATATCAGCTGACCGGTCTGCCCTGTGCCCACGCAGAGGAAAACGATGCCGAGACCCTGATCGTCCGAATGCAGGACGAGGCCACCGGTCTGACGCTGGAGCTGCTGTACGGCGTGTTTGCACAGCAGGATGTCATCACCCGTGCGGCGCGGCTGACAAACCACGGAAATAACCCGCTGCGGCTGGACAAGGCGGCATCTGCCTGTCTGGATCTGCCCTTTGGCAGATGGGATCTGCTGCATTTCCATGGCAGACACGCTATGGAACGGCAGCTGGAGCGGGAAGCTGTGGGCACCAATATCCAGACCATTTCTTCGGTACGGGGCAGCTCCAGCCACCACAATAATCCCTTCCTGATCCTCTGCCAGCAGGATGCAACGGAGACCAGCGGTTCCTGTTACGGGGTGATGATGGTCTATTCCGGCAGCTACCAGATGGACGTGGAGCGCTCTCAGACCGGGCTTGTCCGGGTAGTGAGCGGCATTCAGGAGGAGCGTTTTGCGTGGAACCTGAAGCCGGGCGAGACCTTTGACACCCCGGAGGTGATCCTCTCCTTTGCGGCAGAGGGTCTGACCCCGCTTTCCCAGCAGTACCACCGCTTTTTGCGGCGCAACATCTGCCGCGGCCCGTGGAAAGACAAACGCCGCCCGGTGCTGATCAACAACTGGGAGGCCACCTATTTTGATTTCAACACCGAAAAGATCGTAAAGATCGCTGAAAAAGCGGCCTCTCTCGGCGTGGAGATGATGGTGCTGGACGATGGCTGGTTCGGCACCCGGAATGACGACAATCAGGGTCTGGGCGACTGGACTGTGAACTGCGAAAAGCTGCCCGGCGGACTGGACCCGCTGATCGAGCAGATCAATGCACTGGGCATGAAATTCGGCCTGTGGATCGAACCGGAAATGGTCAACGAGAACTCCCAGCTGTACCGCACCCATCCGGACTGGGCGCTGACCCTGCCCGGACGCAAGCCTGCCATGGGGCGCAACCAGCTGGTGCTGGATCTTTCCCGCCCGGAGGTGGTGGACTATCTGGAAGGGGTTATCGGCAAGCTGCTGCGGGAGCATCACATTGAGTATATCAAGTGGGATATGAACCGCAGCATGAGCGATGTGTACAGCCGTGCTTTCCCTGCCGAGCAGCAGGGTGAGATCATGCACCGCTATATGCTGGGCGTTTATGCGCTGGCAGAGCGGCTGACGCAGGGCTTCCCGGAGGTGCTGTTCGAGGGCTGCGCAGGCGGCGGCGGACGCTTTGATGCCGGAATGCTGTGCTACTATCCCCAGATTTGGTGCAGTGATGATACCGATGCCATTGAACGGTTGACGATTCAGCACGGCACCTCCTTTGGCTATCCGGTCTGCACCATGGGTGCTCATGTTTCTGCCTGCCCCAACCACCAGACCGGCCGCACTACGCCCATCGACACCCGCGCTGTGGTGGCGATGAGCGGCACCTTTGGCTACGAGCTGGATCTGGGCAAATTAAAGCGCGCCGAGTGCACTGCAGTGAAAAACCAGATCAAGCGGTTCAAGCGGCTGAACGACCTGATTCGTACCGGCGATTATTACCGGCTGACCGACCCGGCAGAAAACGCATATTTCACGGCATGGCAGTTTGCCGCAGAGGACGGCAGCGAGGCACTGCTGAATCTGGTGGTGACCCATCCGCAGGCGAATCCCTTGCCCATCCACCTGTGCTTCCGTGGGCTGGAAGAAGATGCTGTGTATGAACTGGATGGCATCGACTATTTCGGCTCCCGGTATGCCCACGACGTAGAGGACGGCATTCACAAGGGGATGCGGTTCAGCGGCAGCACTCTGCTGTATGCGGGACTTGTCCTGCCGCAGCTGTTTGGCGATTACCCCAGCGTGCAGCTTCATCTGACTCGAAAAGGATAAAGAAAGATGACAGGTCAAGATAATTTTGCAGCCCGATTTGCCAAGCACAAGGACGAGCTGGAATGGCTGTTTATGGAGCTGTAAAGGCCGAGATCTCAGGTGATGGCCTTGTTGTGCTCGTGCGAGACAGCGCATTGAGCACACAGTTATTATGCGCGCAAGCATTGCGCAAACTTTTGACCGGATTCAAAACTCTTTGGAGTAACAGTGGCGCAAACTGCGGATTTCGTTCTGCATAAAAACGGTACATACGCAAAAATTCGCCAAATCCAATCCGTTCTTCCAGAACCCACATTGGACAATCAACGTCATAAATACGTGCTGATAGATACGCTTGCAGACTCTGTGTCGGGAAAACAGAACATACTGCAAAATACTGTTCAATCGTTCTTTTTCAGTTGCCCCATCAATTCCTGAAAACTTTCCAGAGCGCTCTGCAAATTTTCAATAATATCCGCGGCAAGTTCGTCCGGCGCAGGGAGATTATCTAAATCAGCAAGTGATTTGTCCTTCAGCCAGAAAATATCCAGACTGGTTTTATCACGTTCCAGAATTTCATCTACCGTGAATCTGCGCCAGCGGCCTTCTGGATTTTCCGGTGACCATGTTGCTATACGTTCGTGGCGGTTTTCCGGATGGTAGCATTGAATGAAATCCTGCAAATCAGCGTCCGTCATGGGATGCTGACGAAGCGTAAAGTGAACATTTGTGCGAAAATCGTAGATCCAGACTTCCTTTGTCTGACGCTCTGGGCTGGCGAGACGCTTATCAAAGAAAATCACATTTGCCTTTACACCCGGCTTGTAAAAAATGCCAGTTGGCAGGCGGAGAATGGTGTGCAGATCCGTGGTGTCCAATAGCTTTTTACGGATGATCTCGCCTGCACCACCCTCAAACAGAACGTTATCCGGTACAACAACGGCCGCCTTTCCGGTCGGCTTCAGAATCGTATTGATATGCTGGATAAAGTTGAGCTGTTTATTCGAGCTGGTCGTCCAGAAATCCTGCCGGTTGTAGACCAGATCCTCTTCTTCCTGCTCCTCTTCTTCATTGGTGAAGGTGATGGAGGATTTTTTACCGAACGGCGGGTTCGTCAGTACATAGTCCACACGATAACCCGGGTCAGACAACAGCGCATCCCCACGCATGACAGGGACTTTGCCGTACAGGTCACCGATGTTGTGCAGATACAGATTCATCAGACAGAGTTTGAAGGTTGCGACCACAAGTTCAGTTCCATAGAACGTTTCGTTTTTCAGGAATTCTTTCTCTGTGCGATCGAGTGCATAGTTCTTTGGGTCAGCCAAGAACGCCTGTGCAGCAAGGAAAAAGCCGCCGCTTCCACAGCAGGGGTCAGCGATCGTCTTTTTCGGTTCCGGGCGCAGACAGGCCACCATTGCTTTGATGAGCGGGCGGGGTGTAAAATACTGCCCTGCACCACTTTTTACGTCCTCGGCGTTCTTTTGCAGCAAACCTTCGTAGATCTCGCCCTTCACATCGGAGGACATGGACACCCAGTTTTCCTTGTCGATCATCTGCACCACGCGGTACAGGATGGAAACATTGCTGATTTTGTTGACGGCCCCTTTGAAGATCTGCCCTAAAATGCCGCCTTCATCGCCCAGCCGCTCCAGTATAGCGCGGTACTGATTTTCCAGCTCTGCGCCCTTGAGCGTGTTCATATCTGACCAAGTGTAACCTTTAGGGATACCGGTTTCTCGTTTGTACGGCGGACGGGAGTATTCATCGGACATTTTCAGGAAAATCAGGTAAGTAAGCTGTTCGAGATAATCGCCGTAGGATACGCCATCGTCCCGCAGCGGATTGCAAAGTCCCCATACTTTGGAGACGATATTAGAAGATTGTTCTGACATTATATTTATTCCTTACGCATGTAGTTCTTTTCGGGCCACCCAGAAAGATTCAGTCGGCTTGATTACAAGAATATCAACTGGACCTCCCACGGTTTTTACACAGTTTTCAAAAGCCATCGTTTTAATCGTGACATCAACGGCATACTGGGCAAAATTGATTGCATCTTGCAAGTTGAAGAAGTTGAAATTTATTCCATGATTTTGAATGGCACAATAGGTTTCATCAGGATTTTTAGCATAAAGCTGTGTAAACAGTTTGGATAGCGTTGCGGTTTCACCATCCCAAACAGCACCGGAAAAATTCGTACTAAAATTTTTTATAGATTGATCAGCGACAAAAAGTTGCTTCACAACAGGTAGTGTATTATTAGAATCATATCCTGCAATAATAAAATGAGTATTTAAGTGTGGATTGACATTGCTAAAGTAATTCAGCAAATCATTTGATACTTGTCCAACACTGCTATCTGCATTGACTTTTTCATGAATGAATTTTTCAATATATCCAGCAATTGGCGTTTGATTGATACTCGCATCTCCACAAGTGGAAATGCCGATATGCTCATTACACTGGAACGTTTTATAGGTTGTATCGGTAATCTGTGCACCACACAAGGTTTCAAAATTTCCATTACCAAGTTGCTTTGTGAAGTTATAGGTTGATCTACTGTCACTTGCCATGACAATCCCTTCGCTGGTATAAACGGTGATGATAAACGACATAGTGAAACCTCCTTTAGTGTGATTTATTGTGTAATAAACTCAGAATAGTCTGTATAACGGTTATACCGACCAATCGTAGACAAAAGCTCCTGAATGCGTTCTTCTTTGCATTCGGGATGCTCTTGGATTTCGATAAATAGACATAAAAGTTGCGTAGTTGTGATGAGTGCTTGTTCTCGGCTTGTGCTGTATTTCAACATCTGATCAGGAAACACTTCTTCTATGCGCTGATCCAAGGGCAACGTATTATAACCATTTACAATCAGCAGTGCTCTAGGTTGATGCCCATGGTCTATTAAAAACTGCGAAGCCCATTTTTCAAGCTGTGCGGCATGTTTTTCAGCGGCACTCTTGCCAACGCCTTTAATCTCAGCAACGATATCAATATCACCATACTTGGCAATCACATCACTACGTTTTTCTTCAGTCGGACAAAGTTCAAAGCCAAGCTCCGAAAGAACCTGTTTTACAATATTTTCAAGTGGTGCTCCAGTTTCTGTCAGTAACCGTTTGTAGTTTATAATATGCTCTAGCTTTTTTTGCTCTGTTTCAAGTGCTTTCTTTAGCTTTTCAATTCTTTGTTCGGCTTGCCGTTTTGCATCAATTATTTTTATTTCATCTAAAATATGGAAATCTTCAGCCCAATCGGGTAAAGTGTTCACTTCTTTTTCTAAACACAACTGATTATCGATATCATAAATGCTTTGTAAAAAAGTTTCAATAAATTTTTTACCTCTTGGCGTTTCTATCATAATGTCAGGGTCAAGAGTTGGCAGAAATATAATCGTTCCTTTTTTATATTGTTGGCTGAAAGAAATCACTTTGTCGGTTTTTCGTATTTTGGCCAGCACTGTTCCCTTTTGAACTTCAAACGTAGCATTATATTCCAAGTTCCCTTTATTAACTTCAAAAAAAGTGTTGAATGGCGCATTACCACAAGAGGCAATTTCCTTTCCTTTGAGATGTTCTAATGTCAGCGATACTGGCAAAAAAGAATACATATCAAACTCTGTCGGGTCACCTAACAAGTCAAAGGCTGACCTCTCATAGCGACAGTAACAATTTTCGTTGTGTCCAACAAGGAGATAAATATTGTGCCCTGCACTCAAAAATTCATCAGCTTGTTTCTGTATATGCTCGAAGTCAGCTTTCATTTGACTGGCATCTGGTTCTGTCACTAGATATCTGTTTTTATATTTCTCCTTGTCGGTGTACTGAAATATCAAATTTGAAGTGTCAATGATAACTGCGTCATAATCTAAAAGTGAAATTACAGAAGAAAAGCTATCCTCATGAAAATTAGGGAAATGCAATAATTCAAAGTTTGTATTCAACCCCAAAATTTTCGGATTTCGCATACTTAAACGCTTCCTTCCTTAAACGCCTGTTTCAAAATACTCTGTCGCATTGCATCCGCCTGTGCAAGGATAGCATCAACCGTCTTCTCTACATTATCACAACTTGATAGTTGCTCTTCAATTTGACGTACTATGTTTGATTGTTCTTCAAGTGACGGAATCGGGATTTGAAATTCTTTGATATCGCCAACATTGATATGAGGAGAACCAGTTCCGCCTTTTGTTGCAATAACATGATTCGTTACCATTGGAGAATTCAAATAGTGCATCAGATAACGATTATTTAGTTTTTCCCCTGACCTCAAAAGCATCATTCGTTGACCCAAGCATGGATAAACATTTGATGGAATTGTACACGCTATCCCTAAAACTGAACCTTCACGACTATACAAAACATCTCCGGGCTGAGGAATTATGCGCCTATTCCGATCATGAAATGTCTCTTCACTTACATAATTGGGCGATTGCAAATCCAGATATCCACGCTTAAAATTTGTTGTCCTAAGACACAACTTTCCGTTCTTTTCCCATTTTGGCGTGGAATGCGGACAATCTACTATTTTAGCACATACATAGCCTATTTTCAGATGTGTGGAATTAGTCGCTACTCTAAATGCGTCAACCAAAACAGCCTGCCGATATACCTCTAACTGCTCTTTTGTAGTTTTAAGAGTATCAACAGCCTTGTCAAGCTCAGAAAAAAGCTCTTCGATGTGGGCAACAATGCGGGATTGCTCATTGAGCGGAGGAATTGGAATCTCAAGATTTTTTATCAATTTTTGATTGATTGCCTTGAATGTTGTTCCGGTTCCTTTTGCCGATAGTTGTGTCTCAAAATAGCGAAAATAGTAGAGTAGATACTTCAAATCCAAAGAATCATCAGGCCGAATAGCTGCCAAACCACGACCGATACAAACAGTTCCGGGGGACAAATTTGTTGGGCCAACAGGTGCTCTTACAGAAAGCAAAATATCATTATATTGTGCAATTTTAGTTGGGCTAGAACAATACACACGGACTTTAGGATATAACTCCCCAAAATCAGCCTTTCCCTGAAAGAAAGGAATTCCCTCTCCAGTACTATTATAATATTTCGATTCTGGTGACTGCCCGGCTATAATAGTTGCGCAGTCCTGTAGTTTTTTTATTGGATACATTAAATGCGTTCTCCTTACGCTACCAATTCCTCATTCATTTCGTCCAAAATCTCCTGATACTTTTCCCCGAACACCCGATAGAACCCACCCAAGCCGCCTTTGCTGTCAAACGGCGTATACTCCAAGTCCTCCGGCAGAATGCTCAGCGATGTGATGATATGCTCCTTGATCAGCCGCAGCCATTCCATCTGTTCAGCGGTAAAGTGAACCGCACCGGTATTGCGGCGGAAAGTCCACTGTTTGAAGTTGTAGTTTACCCGGTCGGCAAAGGGCGAAAGGGTATCCGTATAGCCCATCTGAAAACGGATAATAGAAATCAGATCGGTCAGCTGAGCGAGTGCGCCTTTCTTTACCTTGTCAGGCTGCTTGATGGCATAACAATCCCACAGACGCTCGACCGTGATGCCCTTTGCTTTGAGTTTTTGATACAGTTCCGTCAGTTTTTTCAGTACCATCGGACGTTTTTTATACGTTTCATTGTAGAGGATGCGCAGGGCAATGATCTCATCTTTATTTTCCTCGATGAAATTCTTAAATGTAGAGATCACCCGGTCTGCCGTTTCCTCCTGATTGGTGTCATAACCGGCAAAGAGTACCTTGTCCAAATTGACGCTGTCGATGATCTGGTCATGGCTGCGGCGGACATTTTCAATAAAATCGCGCACTTCCGGCTTCTGGAAAGGTGCAACGGCCTGTTTGATGAGCTCTTTCTGAGCCTGTGCAAGCTGTTCCGGTGCGGGCATAAGCACGCCGCTTTCTGCTTGTGCTTTGGCCTGAATGATATCCTCATCAAAGGCATTCAGCAGATTCTCCGCGACCTGCTCTGCAGTCTGCCCTACGGTTTCTTTGAACTGCTTGTGTTCGCTGCGTTCCATCCTGCGGCTGAGACGAATCACACGGTTTGCAAGAGAAGTCAAGGTATCCTCATCCCGCGCACCGAGTGCAATGTTCATCATCAGTTCCTTCATGGAAACCGCTGGCTTGCGTTCCAGCGTACGGGTCTCGGTCTTTTTGGATTTGGTTACACCCACTGCATCCACGATCACAAAATGATCTTTGTTTTCCGTCGCAGAAGGTGTTACCTTTTGTAAATCATCCTTGCTCAGTGTGCGGGTGCCGCGGCCTTTCATCTGCTCGAAGTAATTGCTGCTGCGCACATCCCGCATGAACAGCAGGCACTCGATGGGCTTTACATCCGTACCGGTCGCGATCATATCCACGGTAACGGCTATACGTGGGTTGTAGTCATTCCGGAACGAGCTGAGAACAGCTTCCGGATTCTGTGCGCTGTAAGTGATCTTTCTGCAAAAATCGTTTCCTTCGCCGAATTCTTCCCGGACGATCTGCACAATATCGTCTGCATGGCTGTCCGTCTTGGCAAAAATCAGCGTTTTGGGGACTTCTTTCCGGTAGGGGAACAACGTGGTATGGAGTGCTTCTTTGAAGGTGCGAATCACAGCACGGATCTGGCTTGGATTTACGACATCCTTATCCAACTTGGACTGTGTGTAGAACACATCCTCGTCCATCTGCTCCCAGCGTTTTGCGCGCGTCAGGCGGTTACGCCGCTCGATCAACTGCTTCAGGATGGTTGCACCATTTTTCGTCACATCGGTTTCAATCAGATAAATGTCCTCGCCAACGTTAACGCCGTCCAGAACGGCCTGCTCTCGCGTATATTCGCTGACAAAATTTTCATTGAAGTAGCCGATGGTTCGCTTATCCGGCGTAGCGGTCAGGCCGATGATAAACGCATCAAAATAGGAAAGCACCTGACTCCATACATTGTAAATCGAACGATGGCATTCATCTACAATGATACAGTCAAAGAACTCCGGCGGAATTTTGGCATTGTAGACGACCTCTTTTGGTGCTTTGCTTTCGGCGGTGACATATTCCGCAAAGGGAATCTCTTCTGCCTGTTCGTCCAGTTCTTCCCCTTTTAGAATGGAATACATCCGCTGAATCGTACTGATGCAGACCTGTACATCCCCGGAAATATAAGAATTTTTTAACCGGCGTACACCATACAATTCCGAAAAGCTGCGAGGATCGTCATTGGGCTTGTAGGCCATGAACTCGCGCTCGGCCTGTTCACCAAGGCTACGGGTATCTACCAGAAACAGGATGCGATTCATTCTGCCGTATTTCAACAGCCGATAGGCGGCAGTAATGGCTGTAAAGGTCTTGCCTGCGCCGGTTGCCATCTGCACAAGAGCACGCGGCCGATTTTCTGAAAACGAAGTGTCCAGACCATGAATTGCACGGATTTGACATTTGCGGAAGCCCGATTCATCCAGCTGCGGGATACGCTTCAGATTGTTGCGCACAGTATCCGGTTCAGCAAGCCAGCGTTTCAACGTCTCCGGGCGGTGGAACGAGAATACTTCGCGCGAACGATATTTAAGATCTGCGTAATCGGTAAAACGCACCAATTCGCCAGTGGCTTCGTAGGCAAACCGAACCTTGTACTCCCGCTTTACCCATTTGAACTGGCTATTTGCATAGCGGCTGGACTGCGTTTCCACATCTGTCAGCGCTTGACCTTCTTCGTCTTTCTTTGCCTCTACAACACCAACTGGCACTCCCTCAATGAAAAGTGCATAATCCACCGGACCGGTGTTGGTAGGGAACTCGCGCACTGCAACACCAGAAGCAACCGTCAGATTTAGTTGTTTCAGATCCTGAATTGTCCAGCCACTTTGCCGCAATCTGTTATCGATCTGTTCCCGCGCTCTTGCTTCCGGAGTCATAACGATGCACCTGCCTTTGCTATCTTAGGGCAAACTGATGATACCTCTATTTTATAAGATGCAACACAATATTACAAGTGTTTCCCTTTTATAAATTTTAAGGCGATATACTTCATGAGAATTTTTCAAAGTACTTGAAAATACGTAAAATTCATGGTATAAATTATACGAAACAATTGCTGCTTAGTATCTGCTGCTCAACAATATCTAAATCGGAGGTGCCTGTTCTACCGCGAGATCTTCGAGAAATATTACCACGACCAGAGCCGCACCATCGTCGATTTCTGGATGCCCAACAAGGCATGGCCCGGCTGCAACGTCAACGACCCCTCCGCCCGTGTGCTGGCAAACTACGGCGCATCGGGGGTGTGATTCTCCCACAGATACAAAGAGCTTCCGGCACCGTTTGGGATGCCGGAAGCTCTTTTTTGTGTTCACATCTTGATTTTCTGCGCCGCTCTGGCGATCTCTGCCAGAAGGTCCACGAGGTGTTTCTCGTCCATCCGGCTGCTGTTGTTGGTAAAGGCATAGAAACAGCCCTGCACACAGAACGACAGCAGGATGCCGCGCTTGGGGTCGTTGGCGAAGGTGGGGTCCTGCGCGGTCAGGCGCTCCCGCAGGCCCTTTTCGATGCGGTTGGCAAAGATGCCCTGACGGGAATCGGCGAAGAGGATGTTCACCGCCGTTTTGTTCTGGACAAAGGCCCGGAACAGCTCGCGGGTCAGCGCCTCCGTCCGGACCGGGTGCAGCTCCACCGCCGAGACACCGGCCAGAATGTCGGCAATGAGCTTGTCCTCCAACCGGCTGGACAGTGCATAGATATCCTCATAATGGGCATAGAACGTCGATTTGTTCACGCAGGCCAGTGCGCACAGGTCTTTGATCTTGATCTTTTCCAGCGGCATTTTGCTGCGCAGTTCCAGAAACGCTTTTTCGATGGCGCGGTCGGTCTTTTCGATGCGGATGTCCAAAAATAATCCACCTCTTTCGGTATTTTGTCGGATACCCAACCCTTTTCGGATTTTGTTGATAGACAGAATCTGCGGGTTTTGTTACTCTTTTTTATACAGGACACCCGCGTTTTCCAACGCTGCCTCAATGCGGTGGAACGTTTTCTCGTCCGGGCAGCGGAGGGTATGCAGATGCACCCCGCCGGTCATCCGGCTCAGCAGGCATTCGGGGGTATCCGCCGCCTGCTGGATGAAGTTGTCCACGTCATACCGGCTGGACAGGTTCAGGTTGCCGCGCAGCTCGCCGTACAGCGGGTTCTCCACGGCCACGTCCACCACGGTGCCGCCCTGGTCCACCACCGCATACAGTTCGGTGCGCATCTCCTCCGCCGTGCGGTGGACGCAGGCCAGGATGCCGGTGTAGCCGCCGGGGGCCGGGTGGAACTGATATCCCCGCGGCGTGGCTTCGATGGCCGCACCGCCGGCCCGCAACAGGGCTACATCGCCCACCACGATCTGGCGGGAGACGCCCAGCTCCGCCGCCATCACACTGGCGCTGACCGGTGCGTCGGCGTTGCTCAGCCGCTCCAATATCACTTCTCTGCGCTGTACAGCATTCATCCGAATGCCCCCCTGTTTTCTGATTTTACCTTATAATAACAGACCCCGCAGGAATGTGCAAGTTTATTTCAGGCGGAGGAGCGTAGCGTAATTGGAGGGCAGCTGCACCTTCATCCGGCCCCACTCGATCTCCGTCAGGATCGGCTGGCTGCCCACGCGGTCGGCCAGCAGGTCTTCGGCACCGGTGGCCTCCACCGGCAGCTGGAACTCCAGCTGCGCGGGGCTGTCGCCGTTGTTGAAGACGGCCACGACGGCTTTGCCGTCCAGCACACGGGCGAACGCATAGCACTGGGTAGTCAGCTGCAACTCTTTCACCTCGCCCCAGGTCAGCTCCGGGCACGCGGCCTTCAGCCGGCCCAGCGCTGCGTATACGCTGGTGACCGGGTTGGTGGTCAGCGCATCCTTGAAGTCATCCAATTCCAGGCAGGGGCGGAGCGGCCAGTCGCTCCCCCACTCTTTTTTGCCCTCAATTGCAAATTCCGAGCCATAATAGATGGACGGAATGCCCCAAAGCGTATATACTAGAAGAGCAATATGGCGGATGTGGGCCCGGTTGCGCAGCTTGTTGGGCAGGCGCTCCACATCATGGTTGTCCGAGAAGAGATAGAGCCGGGTGTCGTGGCACAGGCCCTGCAAACGGCGCATGGTGTGCGCGATCTCGAAATAGTTGTGGTCGTTGTGGCCGCTCCACAGGCCCTTGTGCAGCTCGTAGTTGGTCACCGAGTGGAGCATTTCGGGGTTGGCCCACCGGCTGTAATCGCCGTGGATGACCTCGCCCATCAGCCAGAACTCCGGCTTGACCTCGTTGGCCAGGCGGCGCAGGCCCTTCATGAACTCGAAGTCCAGCACGTCGGCTGCATCCAGACGGATGCCGTCGATATCGAACTCGCGGACCCAGAAGCGAATCGTATCGTAGTGGTAGTTCTGGACCTCCGGGTTGCGCTGGTTCAGCTTGACCAGCAGGTTGAAGCCGCCCCAGTTGCCGTAGGAGAAGCCGTCGTTGTACTCGTTGTTGCCCCAGAAATTCACATCGCAGAACCAGTCCTTATACCGGGCGTTCTCGCGGTCCGTTTTCAGGTTCTGGAAGGCGAAGAAGTCACGGCTCACATGGTTGAACACGCCGTCCACGATGACCTTCTGGCCGCGGGCGTGGCAGTTGGCCACAAACTCCCGGAACTCTTCATTCGTGCCCAGGCGGCGGTCCACCCGGCGGTAGTCGATGGTGTCGTAGCCGTGGGAGCCGCTCTCAAACAGCGGGCCGATATAAATGGCCGTGCAGCCAAGGTCCTCATAAGCGTGTTCGGCCCAGGCGTTCAGTTTTGCAAAGGCACCGGGTGTGGGCTGGCCGTCGTTCTCATGTGCGCAGCCGCACAGCCCCAGCGGATAGATGTGATAAAATACAGCGTTGTCATACCAAGCCATCGTTACAGTCTCTCCCATTCTAGCAGTTTTTCCTGCGCCCGCCGCATACGGGCGACAGGGATAGTATAGCATAGTTCCGGACCAAAGTGTGGAACTTTGCTAATTTTCATACAAAGTCTCCTGCAAAATCAGCAGGTTTGACGATTTCGATTTGGTTTTCTTAGTAACAATGACAAAAAGGAAAGGTGCCTCGCCCTCTCCGGCCGCTTCGTGTCTGCATGGACTGCCAAACCCTCCCACTTTGTGGGAGGCGGCATTGCGAAGCAATGGCGGAGGGGGCAGGGCTGTGAATAGAAAAGGAGTTTTTGGCATGGAATTTCCTTCGATCGATCGTTCGTTCTTTCTGGGCGACTGCTTTGACGCCTACCGCACACTGGGTGCACATCCCTTCCGGGACGGCTGGCGGTTCGCGGTGTGGGCCCCCAGCGCCGTAGCCGTGGAGATCTGCGGCGGCTTTGACGGCTGGGGCCCCGGTGTGCCCATGCAGCGGGCCGAGACCGGCATCTGGAACGGCTTCGTCCCCGGTCTGCAGGAGGGCGAGATGTACAAGTTCCGCATCCACGGGCGGGACGGCAGCACCGTGATGCGGGCCGACCCCTACGCCTTTGCCACCGAGCTGCGCCCCGGCACGGCCAGCATCCTGACCAAGCTGGACTTCCCGTTCGACGACCACACCTGGATGGAGCGGCGGGACAAGTGCCGCAACCTGCCCCTGAACATCTACGAGCTCCATGCGGGCAGCTGGAAGCACAAGCCCAACGCCATCTGCGAGGACGGCTCGGACGGCTGGTACAACTACCGCGAGCTGGCGCGGGAGCTGATTCCCTGGCTGCTGGACCACCGCTTCACCCATGTGGAGCTGCTGCCTCTGGCCGAGCATCCCTTCGACGGCAGCTGGGGCTACCAGACCACCGGCTATTTCTCCGTGACCAGCCGCTACGGCTCCCCGGCCGATTTTGCAGCCTTCGTCAACGCCTGCCACCGGATGGGCATCGGTGTCATCATGGACTTTGTGCCGGTCCACTTTGCCGCCAACGGCGACGCGCTGGCCAACTTTGACGGCACCCATCTGTACGAGTACGACAGCGATGTGGGCCACAGCGAGTGGGGCACCTGCAACTTCAACTACTACCGCCGGGAGGTGTGCAGCTTCCTGAACAGCGCCGCCGCCCTGTGGATGGATGTCTACCACTGCGACGGCATCCGGATGGACGCCATCTCCCGTGCGCTCTACTGGCAGGGCGACCCCAACCGCGGCGTGAACGAGGGTGCGGTCACCTTCCTGCGGAATCTGAACCACGGCCTGAACACGCGGTTCCCCACCGGCATCTACACTGCCGAGGACTCCACCAACTTCCTCAAGGTCACGGCCCCCACCCGCTACGACGGCATCGGCTTCGACTACAAGTGGGACATGGGCTGGATGCACGACACGCTGGACTATTTCGCCACCCCCTTCGGCGAGCGCCCGGATGCCTACAACAAGCTCACCTTCAGTATGCAGTATTTCTACAATGAGCTGTATCTGCTGGCGCTGAGCCACGACGAGGTCGTCCACGGCAAAAAGACCATCATTGACAAACTCTGGGGCACCTACGAGGAAAAGTGTGCCCAGCTGCGCACCCTGTACTTTTACATGTACACCCACCCCGGCAAGAAGCTGAACTTCATGGGCAACGAGCTGGGGCATTTCCGCGAGTGGGACGAGAAGAAAGAGCTGGACTGGGGCCTGATGAAATACCCCTTCCACGACAGCTTCCAGAAATACTTCGCCGAACTCGGCCGCCTCTACGCCACCGAGCCCGCCCTCTACGACGGCGAATACAACCCCGGCTGCTTTGAGTGGGTGGCCAGCGAGAGCCGGGACGAGGGCGTGTACGCCTGGCTGCGCAAGGGCGCGGGCCAGACTCTGCTCTGTGTGATGAACACCCAGAACACCGCCCAAAAAAAGTTCCCGCTCTACCTCAAGTTCCCCTGCGGGGCCGAAGAGCTGCTGAACAGCGAGGCCTCCCGCTGGAACGGTGCCGACAAGAGCCGGACCCGGAGCTTCCACACCACGGACGGCGGCGTCTATGGGCGGGACTACACCCTGACCCTTGACCTGCCCGCCATGGGCAGCCGACTGCTCCGTCTGACGCCGGAGGCTCCCCATGCCGAGGCCGCACAGGCTTCGGCCCGGAAGGCTGCTGCTGCCCGGCGCAAGGCCGCTGCAAAGCCCGCAGTCAATTCCAAAAAGTAATTTTTTGTTCAAAGTATCCCGTCTGCTGAAAATGCAGCGGGATATTTTGCGTTTTGCCGCCGCTGCGGCCTTGCCAGCGCCGGGCAGAACCGTTATACTGTAACATGAAATATTAGGTTTTGTGAAAGGTTTTGTGTTATGGAACAAACACGTTCGACCCTGCTGAAACGCGGCCTCACCCCCTGGGGCAAAGCGGGGGCCGCGCTCGGCATCGGGGTACTGGTCCTGGCAGCCGTCGGGCTGCTCTTCCCCACCGAGGCGGCGTTCTTCCCGCTGGTGAGCCTGTGGTGCAGCTGTGCGCTGTTCTACGGGGCACTGTGGGTGCTGCGGGTGTCCGGCGTTACGCTGGACTTCTTCCACCGGGCCGTCCTTGTGGGCTGCTGGGCGGCGGCGGTGCTCTATTTCTACTGGGCGCTGGGGCGGCGCGATTTCGTCTACGCCTGGGACTACGCCAACTACCTCGTCAAGCAGTACAGCGCCGAGGCGGCCTTTGCTGCCGGCCCGGCGGCGGGCTTCGCGTACATCTTCGGCTCCTTCGCAGAGGACTACACCAATTTCATCACCCTGTTCACCGAGTTTCCCTTCTGCCTGACGGCCCGCACCGGCGACAGCTATGCGTTCAGTCAGGTGTTCTGCGTCCTGCCCAGCCTGATGGTGCTGCTGGCGGGCGTAGTCATCAAGGTGGGGCAGATGCTCCGGGTGAAGAACCGGTTCTATTACTTCCTCATCGGCTTTTCGTGGCTGCTCACCTTCCCGTTTCTGCGGATGAGCGCGATGCTGGCCCAGCCGGACTGGTTCGGCCTCATCTTCGCCTTCGCCATTCTGGTGCTGACGCTGGACTACCGCTTTGAACAGCTGGAGCCGGGCCGGTTCGCCCTCCTCTTTCTGGCCACGGCAGCGGTCATTCTGACCCGCCGGTGGTATCTCTACTTCGTGGTCGGCTACTACTTTTCCTACGCACTGCTGCTTCTGGTCAGCAGCGCAAAGCTCGCCAGGACCGACAAGGCGCTGGCCGTCCGCCGGGTGCGCAACCTCATCGCCTTCGGCCTCTGCGCCCTGGTCGCGATGGTCGCCCTGCTCTGGCCCATGGTCCGCAAGATCCTGGCCTTTGACTACTCCGACCGCTATTCTTACTACAACGTCGGCGGCATGGCCACCGAGCTTTACTACCACATCCTCCGCATCGGCCTGCTGAACTTCATCCTCATCGGGCTGGGCATCGCAGATGCCTTCCGCCGCAAGCGGTTCGCCCTGCCCGCGCTGGGTGCCTGTGAGCTGGCGGTCAGCCTCGTGCTCTTCACGCGGGTGCAGAACACCGGCTCCCACCAGATGCTCCTCTTCCTCCCCGCCTACTTCCTGCTCTTTCTGGCAGGCGCTGCGGCGCTGGCGGAGGGCATCGAGCGCCGCAAGGCCCTCAAGCTGGGCTACTGGGCGTTCACGCTGGTGTTTGCCGTATCGGTGCGCTGCTCACCGCTGACGGTGGTGGCCCTGCCCGATTTTCTCATCGACCACTTCCCGCTCAAGAGCACCGCAGAATTTGTCCGGCTCGACGGCCTGACCTGCGACCGCAGGGACCTGAGCCAGCTGCAGGCTGTGACCGAATGGCTCAGCGTCCACCTCGGCGACGGCGAGACCGCGTACATGATCACCGACGACATGCTCTACAACCCCGGCCATCTGCGCAACTGCCTGCTGCCGGAGCAGCCGCTGGACGGCAAACTGCCGGACAGCTTCTCGGTACCGGGCACCCACAACTTCCCCATGAGCTTCTTTGAGGCAAAGTATGTCGTCACCGTTGACCCCTACCCCCTGTCCTACGCATCGGACACGGAGCTGGGCCACAAGCTGAACGCCAAATTCGCCGAGCTGCGGGACGTCACCCACACCCTTGCCGCCACATTCGATATGGGCAACGGCTACACCTTCACCATCTGGGAGCGGGTCGCCGCCCCCACCCGTGCCGAAGTGGAGACCTACCTCCACGTCTTCGACGCCGAAAATGCCCAATACCCCGAAATGTTCTCGCAGGTCGCCGAGAGCTGGCTTGCCGCCCACGGGTTATAACACCGCACCCTCTCATTTTTTGAATAAACGTTCTATCGTCAGAAGGAGTATTGCAAAATGGAAAATCAGCAGAATAATTTCCCTGAAGTAAAGCTCGGACCGTATAAAGGGCTGGCCGTCACCCGCCATGTGCGCGGCATTTCCGAGAAGACGCTGGACATCGAGATGGTCCACCAGACCCGGATGCGCGCCACCTACCACAACTCCACCGAGGCCGCGAAGCGCGGCAGCCGGGTGCTGCTGGATTTCGCCGGTTTCATGGACGGCCAGGAGATCCCCGACAGCCGGATGGAGAAGGTCATGGTCGTGCTGGGCGACGGCAAGCTGATGCCTGCCGCCGAGCAGGCCATCTATGGCCACAAGGCCGGTGAGACCTTCCGGTTCGACTTCACCTATCCGGCCGCGTTCCGTGTGCCGGAGCTTTCCGGCAAGACGGCGCAGTTCGAGATCACGCTCCACTCCGTGGCCGAGAAGACCACCCCGGAGCTGACCGAGGAGTTCGCACAGTCTGCCGGTTATGCGTCCCTCGCCGCCATGCGGGAGGCCGTCCGCGCCAAAAAGCAGAAGATCCACGAAGACGGTGCCGACCGTGCTGCCGGGCAGAAGCTGCTGGAGATGGCCGGTGCCAACCTGACCGTCACCGTGCCGGAGGCCGTGCTCGACCGCACTGCCGACAACGAGATGAAGCTGCTGAGCCAGCGCCTGAGCCGCAGCGGCATCAGCATAGAGCAGCACTGCAAGAACAGCCGCACCACCGCCGAGGCTCTGCGGGCAGGCTACCGCGCCGATGCTGAGCGGAAGATCCGCACCATGTACGCGGCCCGCGCCATCGCAGAGGCCGAGAACATCACCGTCCGGCCCGAAGAGGTCAACGCCGAATACCGCCGCCTCTCCGTGCAGCAGGACACCCCCGAAGCCGACATCCGCCGTGTGCTGGCCCCGGAGACCGTGGCCGCTGCTCTGGCTGCCCAGAAGGTCCAGCGCTTTTTGCTGGACAATGCCGTCGTGACTTCGGTCATGGACCCGGATAAGGAGTGATTCGATGAGTTTCTTTACGCGCTACGCCATGGATGCGCTGATGAAGACCACCCACCCGGAGATCAACCGCAGACAGTGCTGGAACCTGCATCCGCACCGCACCCCTTGCACGGCCTGCAAGGACATCTGCCCCTTTGGGGATGCGATCTTCACCCGCCCGAATCTCGTCAAGGACTGGGACCCCTGCACCGACTGCGGCCTCTGCGTTTCTGCCTGCCGCAGCGGCTGCATCGCCCCCTCGCCGGAACAGGTCCAGCGGGACACGGCCCCCGCTGACAGCGACAACGACACCGTCTGGATCGGCTGCGAGAAAAGCACCCGCAAGAACACCCTCGTCCGGGCCTGCGTGTCGGCCCTCTCGTGGGAGGCGCTGGCCTATCTGGCCCTGAACAAAAAGGTCGTGCTGGACCTGACCCCCTGCGGCGAGTGCGAGAACGACGTCTGCGCCGAACATCTGCGCAACGAGCTTACCCGTCTGGTGGAATTTTTCGGCCAGCCCCTCTTCGAGGCCCGGTTCACCCTGGCCTACGAGCAGGATGCGGCCCCCTTCCACAGCAAGGAATACTCCCGCCGCGAGATGATGGAGCAGGTGACGGCCGGCTCCAAGGCGGGCACGAAGCAGCTGCTCCGGATGCTGCCCGGCCTGCGGGACGATGACCAGAGCGCGGTGGACTTCCGCCTGTTGCTGCACCAGCGCACCAAGCAGCTGAAAGCTGCCAGCGAAACGCCCCTCAAATACGGCTACCACCTGCCCAATTTCACCCAGAAGTGCTTTGCCTGCGGCCGGTGCGAAAAGGCCTGCCGCGCCGGGGCCATCCGCTTCGAGGATCTGCCCGACGGCCAGACCCGCGCGGTCATCACGCCGTGGAAGTGCAGTGAGTGCGGCGTCTGCGTTGCCACCTGCTCCAACGGCGGTCTGGACGGGCTGAAGCTCCGCCAGCTGACCACGCTGGGCCCGGTGAGCGTTTACAAATGCACCAAGAGCCTCTGCAAGGAGTGCGGCAAGCCCATCGCCCCCACCTGCAAGGACGGCATCTGCTCGGTCTGCCGCATCAAGATCCGCACCAAAAAGCGGCAGGAAGAAGCCGTGGCCAAGGCCAAGGAGCGCCAGGCTGAGCGTGAGGCCAAGCGCGCCGCTGAGGAAGCCGCCAAGGCACTGGCGGCGGAAGTCCAGGCCGAGTCGGTTGCCGCAGCCGCAGAAACGGCCCCCGCCGCCGCTGTGCCGGAAGCGCCCGCTGCCGAAACCAAAATGAATTAAAGAATTGACGTCCGCCCGAAAGGATGCTATACTTTTTGTAACCACACGGCTGTGGTCGGGAGGGACTGTTACAAGGGCGTAACGGAAGTATTCCGTTGCGCCTTTTTGCAATTCCCCGCTGATGGGAAACAGCGCACCCCAGCCGCTGGCGCACACAAAAACACGAAATACGAAGAAAGAGGGATTTTATCATGGATCATTCGATTTCTCGCCGCCAGTTCCTCAAAGCCAGCGGTCTGGCAACCGCAGGCGCATGTGCAGCCGGTCTGCTGACCAGCTGCGGCGGCAGTTCCTCTGCCGGCAGCACCGGCAGCGCGGCTTCCGGCACGGTGGACACCTCCAAGTACACCATCCTGTACTCCAGCCAGCCCGCCACCCTGAACTACCTGACCACCGCCACCGACCTGGAAATGGTCGTGGGTGCCAACTGCGTGGATACGCTGGTCGAGTACGACAACAAGGGCGTCATGCGCGAAGGTCTGGCCACCAGCTGGGACTGGGATGCGGACACCCTGACCTGGACCTTCCATCTGCGGGAGGAAAACTGGGTGGACAACAACGGCGAAGTCGTGGCCCCCGTCACCGCACAGGACTTTGTGGACGCCCTGAAGTATGTTCTGACCCCGGATTACGCCTCCTCCAACGTCGGTCTGGTCACCGCCTACATCGCCGGTGCCGATGACTACTACAACTACTACGTCTACCTGAACAACGCCAACACCGGCGTTGTGGACGACGACGGCACCACCTACACTGCCGACGCCAGCGGTCTGGTCACCGTGACCGCTCCGGACGGCACCACCAGCACCTATGAGCCGCTGGACTTCGACACCGTGGGCGTCACGGCCGTGGATGACCACACCCTGACCTACACCCTGACCTACGACTTCCCCGGCTTCCTGAGCCTGCTGTGCTACCTGCCCTATGAGCCTGCCTACGGCCCCCTGCTGGACGAGATGGGTGACCAGTATGCCACCTCTGCCGAGACCATGTACAGCTGCGGTGCGTTCTATCTGGCGGATTACGAGTCTCTGGAGTCCTGGATCATGAAGAAGAACCCGGAGAACTACGACGCCGACAACGTCTTCATCGAGACCATCAGCCGCATCTACAACGCCGAAGCCGCCGTCAACGGCCCGGAGATGATCAAGCGCGGCGAGATCGACGAAGCCACCATCGGTTCCGATATTCTGGACAGCTGGCTGAGCGATGACACCACCAAGAGCATGGTCTCCATGGACCGCCCCAACACCAACTACACCTACTTCTACATGTTCAACTTCATGCCCTACGCCCACGAGTTCTCCAACTGGAGCGTCGAGGGCGTGGACGCCGAGTATGAGCCGGACAACTGGGCCAAGGCCATCAACAACACCAACTTCCGCAAGGCTTTCCTGTACGGCATCAACAACGCCGTCACGCTGGCTGTTTCTGCCCCGGAAGGCTACGACGGCTACAAGCTGAACACCATCACGCCCCCGAACTTCTGCGCCACCACTGCCGGTGTGGACTACACCCAGTGCGGCGACCTGGCCAACATCACCGAGTTCTTCGATGAGGCCAAGGCCAAGGAGTTCCGCGATGCTGCCATCGAGGAGCTGACCGCTGCCGGCGCCACCTTCCCCATCAAGGTGCAGCTGCCCTACAACCCCTCTTCCACCGACTGGGACAAGCAGTGCCAGGTCTTCAAGCAGCAGCTGGAGGGTGTGCTGAACGACGGCTTCGACTTCATTGATGTTATCATCACCGAAGGCCCTGCGGACAGCTTCCTGTCCGCCGTCCGCCGCAACGGCAAGTTCGAGTTCCTGCTCTGCAACTGGGGCGCCGACTACTCCGACCCGGAGACCGAGACCGACCCGTTCTATCAGGCCGAGGGTTCCCGCGGAATGCGCTATGCGTATCTGCGCACCGGCGTGGAAGACGGCTTCATCACCGGTGACACTGCGGACGCCATCATGCAGTACATGACCGCCATCGAGGCTGCCAAGCAGATCACCGATGACATCGACGCCCGCTACAAGGCCTTCGCCGATGCCGAGGCCCTGCTCATCAACAACGCGCTGGTCATCCCGCGTGGCATGAGCGTGCCCGCCTATCTGGCCACCCGCCTGAACTACTGGGAGGGCCAGTACGCTTCCATCGGCTTCTCCAACAAGCGCCTGAAGGGCATCCATGTGCTGGACCACTACGTCTCCATGGAGGAGTATGAGGCCAACCGCGACGCCCGCTGATCTTTAACACCTGACAAAAAATGGCTTCCGGCAACTGCCGGAAGCCATTTTTGTTGTCCATCATTCGAGATTCAGTTTATGCTTCATCAGCCAGCGGGTCAGGCAGAAGTAGGCCGCCGCAAAGGCCGAGGTCACAACAAAGCAGAACAGGTAGCCGGAGACGGCCCCGAACGCTGTGGTCATGGTCTGCATCGGGGTCATTCCATAGGTCACACCGGTCACGTTCACATCGGCCACCCGATAGGTAATGTCCATGAACAGGTTCACGTGGTTCGTGCCCAGCAGCTTGTCGATCTGGTTCTCCACAACGTTCAGGCCGATAAAGGCAATCACCACTACATGCTTCTGGAACCGATGGGCGATCATGCAGGCAGCGTAAACGCAGAGGATGAGGTCGGCCAGCCGGGCCAGATTGATGAGGATGGTCCAGAACATCACCAGCCAGAACTTCGCGCCCAGTTCCCCATACAGCATCCCCCACAGCTGCTTCCAGCTTTCCCAGTCCACCATGCCGAGGACTTCCGCGTCCAGCACACCGATGCTGACCATCCCTGTGATGCAGACGATGCCCACCAGGCCGCTGCACAGCACCCAGACCATGCTGGTGATGAGCTTGGAGAGGATGAGCTGGGTCTCGGTCACGGGCAGGGTGTGCATCAGGTAGCCTTCACGCCCCAGCAGATTTTTATAAAAGCGCTGGACCGTGCTGACAAAGCAGAGCACCGCAATGGCAAAGATGACAGAGAGATAGAGGACCATCAGAATGACTTCGAGCCGCCCGAAATTCGTACTGTCCGCCCATGCATTTTCCTGCCGGAAGGAAACGCCCAGCACCACGCTCAGCAGCGCCAGCGCCAGATACAGCCCGAAGTACAGGCTTTTGGTGGCCTTGAACTCATATTTCAACAATTGCTTCAGCATTTGAATACCTCCCGGAAATACGCATCGACACTCTTGCCCTCGGTCTCGCGGATGTCGTCCACAGCGCGGTGGGCGAAGATCTTGCCGTCCTTCAGGAACACGGCCTCATCCAGCACCGGCTCGATGTCCTCGATGAGATGGGTGGAGATGACGACCGTTGCGTCCTTGCTGTAGTTGGAAATGATCGTGTTCAGGATATAGTCCCGCGCGGCGGGGTCCACACCGCCGATGGGCTCATCCAGCAGGTAGAGCTTGGCGGCGCGGCTCATAGCCAGCACCAGCTGAACTTTTTCCTTGGTGCCCTTGGAAAGCGTCTTGAGCCGGGCCTTGGGGTCGATGTTCAGCCGGGCCAGCATCTCGTTGGCTTTGGCGGCATCGAACCCGATGTACGCTTTGGCTTCACAGGGCGTCCCATAGAAGTCCTGGAACATGTTCACCAGCTCTTCCACCCGCATCCAGTCGGGGAGCCAATCGGCATCCGGCAGGTAGGAGACGATTTCCTTCGTCTCCGGGCCGGGGATCATGCCCGCGATCTTCACCACGCCCTCGGTGGGCTGCAGCAGACCGTTTGCCAGTTTGAGCAGCGTGGTCTTGCCGCTGCCGTTCGGGCCCAGCAGGCCGACGATGCGGCCAAAATCAAGGTTCAGATCGATGCCGTTCAGGGCGGTCTTCTCTTTCCCGTAGGCCTTGGTCAGATGTTCACAGGTCAGGATCTTACTCATGCTGTTTTCCCTCCGTTTCGTTCCAGCTGCGCAGCAGCTCTGCCGCCTGCTGGGGCGTATAGCCGATGCTGCGCATTTTTTCCAAAAAATCTGCTGCGATGTTCCGGGCCGCAGACGCCCGCAGTTGTTCGATCAAATCGGTATCCTCCGTTACAAACCGGCCGCTCGTCCGCTCGGTGCGGACCAGGCCCTCGGCTTCCAGCTGGGCCAGCGCCCGCTGCATCGTGTTGGGGTTGACCCCTGCCGCTGCGGCAAGCTCCCGCACCGAGTCGAGGTGCCCGCCGGGCTGGTAGGTGCCCGCCAGAATCCTGGCTTTGAGCCGTTCCACCAGCTGGGCATAGATCGGCCGGCTGGAATCAAACTGTTCGCTCATGGTCTTTTCTCCTTGTGTTACTGTGTTAAGCGCTTAATACAATAATATACGATTTTGCTTTTTTGTCAAGGGGGTTTCTGCATTTTCTTCATTCAAAACGCAAAAAGCCCCCGAAGAGGCCGAACGCTTTTGCGTTCGATTCCCTTCGGGGGCTTTGGTTCTTTTCGATTCAGCGCGAATCAGCCCTGCTCCTGTGCGGCGCGCTTGGCTTCCAGAGCCAGGATGGCGTCGCGGCGGCTCAGGTTGATGCGGCCCTGCTGGTCGATGTCCGTGACCTTGACCACGATGGCGTCGCCCACGGCCACCACATCTTCCACCCGCTCGACACGCTTGGTGTCCAGCTTGGAGATGTGGACGAGGCCCTCTTTGCCCGGTGCGATCTCGACGAAGGCGCCGAAGTTCATCAGGCGGGTGACCTTGCCCTTGTAGATGGCACCGATCTCCGGGTCCTCCACGATGGTCTTGATGGTGAAGATGGCGCGCTTTGCGTCCTCCTGATCGACCGCAGAGACGAAGACGTGGCCGTCCTCCTGCACATCGATCTTGCAGTTGCAGGTCGCGCAGATGTCCTGAATGACCTTGCCGCCCTTGCCGATGACGTCCTTGATCTTATCGGTGGGGATCATCATGCTGAACATCTTGGGGGCCCAGCGGCTCAGCTCGTGGCGCGGCTCGGCGATGACGGGCTTGATGATCTCGTCCAGGATGTATAGACGGCCCTTGCGGCACTTTTCAAAGGCCTCGGCGATGATATCATAGGTCAGGCCGTCGATCTTGATGTCCATCTGGATGGCGGTGATGCCCTTGCGGGTGCCGCCCACCTTGAAGTCCATGTCGCCGTGGAAGTCCTCGACGCCCTGAATGTCCAGCATGGTCATCCAGCGGTCGCCCTCGGTGATGAGGCCGCAGGAGATGCCGGCGACCGGAGCCTTGATGGGCACACCGGCGTCCATCAGAGCCAGCGTGGAACCGCAGATGGAAGCCTGCGAGGTGGAACCGTTGGAGCTCAGGACTTCGGACACGCAGCGGATGGTGTAGGGGAACTCCTCCAGAGAGGGCAGCACCGGCACAAGGGCGCGCTCGGCCAGTGCGCCGTGGCCGATCTCGCGGCGGCCGGGGCTGCGGGGTGCGCGGGCCTCGCCGACCGAGTACGGCGGGAAGTTGTAGTGGTGGATGTAGCGCTTGGTCTGCTCATCGGTCAGGTCATCCATGAGCTGGTTGTCCTTGGTGCCGCCCAGGGTGCAGGTGGTCAGCACCTGGGTCTGGCCGCGGGTGAACATGCCGGAGCCATGGACGCGGGGCAGGATGCCCACTTCTGCAGCCAGCGGGCGGATCTCGTTGATGCCGCGGCCATCCACGCGCTTGCCCTCATCGAGCAGCCAGCGGCGGACGACGTACTTCTGCATCTTGTAGCTGACGAGGTCGAGGTCTGCATCGCTCAGGTCGGGGTACTCTGCGGCGATCTTGTCCAGGATGGGCAGCAGCGCGGCATCGCGGACGTTCTTGTCGTCGGTGTCCATCGCAGCCTTGAAGTCGTCCAGATACTTCTCCTTGATGGCATGGAAGACGTCCATATCCAGGCCCACGACCTGGAAGTCGATCTTCGGCTTGCCGCGCTCAGCCACGATCTCGTTGATGAACGCGATGGTCTTCTTGATCTCCACATGCGCCGCCTTGATGGCGTTCAGCATGGTGTCCTCATCGACCTCGTTGGCACCGGCTTCGATCATGACGATCTTGTCCATGGTGGCAGCCACGGTCAGGGCCAGGTCGCTCTTTTTGCGCTGCTCCTGGGTCGGGTTCAGGACGATCTCACCGTCCACCAGGCCGACCTGAACGCCGCCGATGGGGCCGTTCCAGGGGATCTCCGACACGGCAGTGACGAGGGATGCGCCGATCATACCGGCGATCTCCGGGCTGCAGTCCGGGTCCAGGCTCATGACGGTCATGGTGATGCAAACATCGTTGCGCATCTCCTTGGGGAACAGCGGGCGCATGGGGCGGTCCACAACACGGCTGGTGAGGATGGCGCGCTCACCGGGGCGGCCCTCGCGGCGCATGAAGCTGCCGGGGATGCGGCCTGCGGCGTAGAGCTTCTCCTCATACTCGACATTCAGGGGGAAGAAATCCACACCTTCGCGGGGCTTGGGACTCATGACCACGTTGCACATCACGCAGGTCTCGCCGTAGCGGATGAGGGCGCTTGCGTTGGACAGGCCGCACATCTTGCCCATCTCGACCTTGAAGGGCCGGCCAGCCAGCGTCGTCTCGTAGACCTTGAAGTTCTCAAAGGTCTCTTTGCGGGAACCAAATTCGATTGCCATTTGGTTTGCCTCCTTTGTCCTTTTAGCGGTTTTTATCTTCCAAAAGGCTGCCCGCCGCGCATCATAGCAATAAATCCAGCGCCCGTGCAGACCGCCCCAAAGGGCGGGCACAGGCGTTCGATTTACTGCTGCAACACGCAGCAGCGGCCGTTTGTTCCACAAAAAAGCAAAGGGCAGGCACCACAGCTGCGGTACCTGCCCTCTGTTTTCTATTACTTACGCAGACCCAGGGTTGCGATCAGAGCACGGTAACGCTCGATGTCCTTCTTCTGGAGGTAGGCCAGCA